>Ga0115000_10000120_pt1 | contig 66928 bp, 62 predicted proteins | sample ArcticOcean_MG_C_6_FD_89690 | JGI IMG/M metagenome (GOLD analysis project Ga0115000, IMG submission 89690) | Marine microbial communities from western Arctic Ocean - ArcticOcean_MG_CB8_128 | ecosystem: Environmental > Aquatic > Marine > Oceanic | place: Arctic Ocean: Canada Basin | collected... | reverse complement strand
CACGCTCTGAAAAGTCTCTTATTGATTCAGGAGTATAGCCCCTCCTTCGAAGCCCAGAAATAGTTGGCATTCTTGGATCGTTCCAGCCAGAGACATGATTACTATCAACCAACAGTTTCAGTTTCCTTTTGGATGTTGTTGCGTACTCCAGATTTAGGCGGGAAAATTCATACTGGTGAGGACGATCGGTTTTATTGAATTCATCTAAGTGCTCCAGTAGCCAGTCATAGATTCGACGGTTATCTTGAAATTCCAAGGTGCACAGTGAGTGGGTAACCCTCTCAATGGCGTCACCAAGACAGTGCGCAAAATCATACATCGGATAGATACACCAGTCGTCATTTGTCTGGTGATGCGTCTCAAAACGAATCCGATAAAGGGTTGGGTCGCGCATACACATAAAACTTGAGGACATGTCAACTTTAGCTCTAAGCACACACTCACCTTCTCTAAAAAAACCTGACTTCATTTTTTTGAAGAGTTTTAGGTTTTCTGCAATACTTGTGTCGCGATATGGACTATTTTTCCCAGGTTTTTTAAGGGACCCACGGTATTCTTTTGTCTCATCTACACTTAAAAAGCAAACATACGCTAATCCTTTGGAAATGAGCTCTTCAGCGCATTTGTAAAATATATCAAAGTAACTTGAGCTAAATTTAACTTCACTATCCCAGTTAAATCCTAACCATTCAACATCTTTCTTAATAGAATTAACATACTCAATATCTTCTTTAGTCGGATTAGTATCATCAAACCTTAAGTTACAATATCCATCATAATCTTTTGCTGTTCCAAAGTTGAGACAAATAGATTTTGCATGACCAATATGAAGATATCCATTAGGTTCAGGCGGAAAACGAGTTTTTATATGCTTATGTTTTCCAGATGATAGGTCTTCATTAATAATATTGCGTATGAAGTTAGTAGTCTTCTCTTCTTTATTTTGAGAACTCATTGATATCAGGTTTATTGGTAATTAAGCTTTGTAAATTATATCATTAAAAGCTTAATTTAATATCTAGCGCTAAGACATGAATGACGTTGTAAAATAGTTTTTATGAAAATAGCAATAGTCAAACTCTCAGCATTAGGCGATATTATTCATGCAATGGTTGTTTTACAGTTCATAAAAAAACATGACCCAGAAATAATTATTGATTGGGTAGTAGACGAAACCTGTAATGAATTATTAGAGTCGCATCCAGATATTAATAAGGTACATTGTCTTAATTTAAAAAAAGCAAAAAAGGAAAAATCGCTTTTTATTTTATTGAAAGAATTGAGAAAAGTTAGTAGATTTGATGAATATGATGTTGTAATTGATATGCAAGGGTTAATTAAGTCTGCAGTTATTTCACGTTTAATTTCTTCACCTATAACTTTAGGATTTGATAAATCATCAGTTAGAGAAAGTATCTCTTCAGTTTTTTATAATCAAAAGTTTAAATACAGTTATGAGAAAAATGTTGTTGAGCGTAATTTAGCTTTAATTGCAAATTTTTTCAATTTAACTGTCAGTAAAGAAAATATTATCAATAAAGATTTTTTTTTGTATTCTAGTCAAAAATATAATTTTAATGCTTTATCTAATATTATTCCTAATATTGTTTTAATACCTGGAGCTTCTTATGATTCAAAGATGTACCCTTACCAAAAATTAGCAGAAATATCATCAATGATTGAAGCAAATTTTATTATAGTATGGGGTAGCAAAATTGAAAAAATATTAGCTAATAAAATTAAAACTCTTTGTCCAAAAGTACAAGTTATGGATAAGCTTTCACTAGATTTGTTAGTGTCATTAATTTCACAAGTAGACCTTGTAATTGGGCCTGATACCGGTCCAACTCATATGGCTTGGGCTTTAAATATACCTTCAATATCTTTATTTGGACCAACACCTGCATATCGAAATACTTACTGCACCAACATTAATAAAGCTATTGAATCAGATTCAATAGTTAATCCACTAAAAATAAATAAATTTGATTATTCAATAAAAGATATTAATACCCATGAAATAGTAAGTTTAGCCCAAGGCTTACTCAAAAAAATAAGATAAATAAAGTTACGATAAAGAAATTACTGAGCTAGAGTTTTCGATTGAGTCAATAATGAAACTCGCTTTAGAGCTAGACTCAATAATTTTATGACCGCTTCTTACTAGTATTCTGTTTGGAATGCCTGCAGATTTTGCCGCTTCTATGTCCGTTTCTTTATCACCAATAACCCAAGACTTATCCATATCAATGTTATGTTTATTTTTAGCAGCTATAAACATTCCAGGATTTGGTTTTCTACAAGCACAATTAGATTCAGGCATATGAGGACAATAAAATGTGTCAAGAATTGATATGCCTTGATTTTTAAATTGGCTTAACATCCAATTTGTTAAATTTTCATAATCATTGACAGAATAGTACCCTCTTGCAATTCCAGATTGATTTGTTATAACGATAATTTTAAATTCAAGTTCTAAAAATTTTTTACATGCATTAAAAACTCCATTAAGAAATTTGAATTGATCAATTTTATAAAGATAATTTACTTCTTTATTAATAACACCATCACGGTCAAGAAAAATAGTCTTTATAGTCATAAAATAAGGTGCGTATAATCTATTTCAAAATCGCCAAAGAATTGAAGTTGTTTCATATGATTACAAGATTTGACATAGAAAAAACGTATCAATATTTGTTAATACTATTAGCTTTTCTAATTCCTCTAACTGTTTTTGGCGCTAACTTAATTATTGTAATTATCGTCTTATTATGGATTCTTACAGGTAATTATAAGCTTAAATTTTATCAAATATTTAACAATAAATTGATGGTTGCTTCGATAGTATTTTTTGCTATCCATGTTATTGGTTTATTATGGACTGAAGACAAAGCTTGGGGCCTTCATATAGTCCATAAAATGTGGTACTTTTTACTACTACTACCAGTCTTGCTTACAATTGTAAAAAAAGAATATATTAAGCATTATGTGTATGCTTTTTTGTTTGCTTTATTAGTTACAATTACATTATCGTATCTGATTTGGTTTGAGCTAATACCCCCCTTTAAAGAGGCTAATATTTTTGATCCCACTCCTTTTATGAGCCATGTTTCATACAATCCTATTTTGTTATTTGGTATATACCTTATGTACCATGAGACAATGTTTAACAAAAACTTAACTAAATTAAAAATATTTTTTTATTGTTTTATTTCTATAGCCATGACTTTCAATATGTTTATTACGCTTGGGCGTGCTGGGCAAGTTGTATTTTTTTTAATGGTTCCAATTTTTATATTCCAGTGTTTTCCACGTTATAAATTCAAGGCCATATTACTATCTTTAATTATTGTTCCTTCAATATTCCTTTCAGCCTATCAAGCAAGTGATTTTTTTAAGTTAAGAGTTGATAACACAGTTGTGGCGGTAACTACTTATAATGATAATAACTTTACGTCTTTAGGCATAAGGTTAACTTATGCTATCAATTCAGTGGAATTGATCAAAGAAAATCTATTATTTGGAGTTGGCACAGGCGATTTGCCTAATGAGTTAAATAAAATTAATATGAAAAATACTCCAAATATGCCTTCAACTACTAATCCACATAATATGTATATTTTAGTATTAGTTCAATTAGGGTTGCTGGGTTTCATTAGTCTTCTTTCAATTCTATATTATCAAATTAAGCTGTCTTTTTATGGATCAAATAAATTTATAAGGGATTTTGGCATTACTTTACCACTATTATTTTTTGCTCTAATGTTGAGTGATTCATATTTATTAGGACATTTCACAAGCTTAATGTTTGTATTTTTTAGTTCATTCTTGTACAAAAATTTTGAAAGATATTAATAAAATTTTAATAGTTATTCAGCGCTCTAATGGGGACGTATTTTTAAGCTCCTCTCTAGTAGAGGCCTTAAATAACCATTATAAATCTTCCCAAATTGACCTTCTGGTTAATGATGATACATATTCAATTGCTAAACTTATTCCCCATGTTAAAAATATTTATACTTTTTCATATAAAAAGAAAAAAGAAAATTGGTGGAAACAAGAAAAAAGCCTAATTGGTAAAATCTTCAAAAAATATGATCTCAGTATAAATCTAACATCAAGTGATAGAAGTGTCATTTATGCATTAATGGCTGGGAAAAGGACAATAAGTGCAATTGAAAAAAATCACAAAAAGTCTTGGTGGAAGTCTTTATTATTATCTCATCACTATTATTTTGATGATCATAAGCATATACTTCTTAACAATCTTGAGCCACTAAATTTATTGGAAATTGAGCATGATAAAATTCAAAAATCTATCCTTGTTCCAGATCAAATAATAAGCACTATAAAGGCTAAATTAAAAAAAAGAAGTATTAAAAAGTTTGTTATATTCCATCCCTCAACTCAATATAAATATAAGATATACCCAAAATTATTGAGGGATGAATTACTTTCTCTTTTAAGTTCCATAGATTTAAGTATTGTTGTAACAGGAACAAAAAACGCAATTGATAGTGAAATAAAAAAAAATCTTCCAATATTAAATAATGTTTTTGACTTTATAGGAGAAACCTCTATAGAGGAATACTTTGCTTTAAGTGAATTATCACATGCTTACATTGGTATGGATACTTTAAACATGCATATAGCAGCATCTCAGAATCAACGGATATTCGCAATATTTGGTCCAACAAAATTAGCCATGTGGGCTCCTTGGTCTAATAAATTAAGCTCATCAGCTCAAATAAATACACCTATACAAACATACGATAATATCACGATTTTTCAAGCAAATATGCCATGTGTTGCATGTGGAAATGCTGGCTGTAATAATAAGAATGGAAATAGTGATTGCTTAGATAATATTAACCCAAATACTATATTTAAAGAGGTACGTAATTGGCATAACACTATGGAAAGTGAAGTTACCCCACTTCTAACTAATAAATCTGAAAGAAAATTTGTCTTATATATAATTTATGGTGAAGATGAGTCATATTATCAAGGCGCACTGTTTAGTTTTTTGACATTTAAGCACTGGCTTTCTGATGAAAATCAAGTTGAGTTTATTGTTTTAACAGAAAAGCCTGAAAAATTTATTAGCTATCCGATAAAAACCTTACTATTAACAAGTAAACAAAAAAATGAATGGTCTTTAAATGGGGCGTATCATTTTCGTATAAAAAATCGTGGCATGGCTTTCGTTATGGACGAACTAAATTTAAATGAGTTTGACAAAATTTTATTCTTAGATGCAGACACATATTTTAATTGTTCACCTTTGCCATTATTTGATTTAATACAACCTTATCAAGCTTTATTTTATCTGAATGAAGGATTGATTTATGGTAGAAAACGATTCTATACATATGTTGAAAATCTTGAAGGAAAGAAAATTGAAATTGAAGGGGATTTTTATGAATTATCAGAAAATTCTTCTATGTGGGGCTCTCTAATGGTTGGACTGACGTCCAATATGCGCCCAACTCTTGATTGGGCGGATAAATTATTAGTTAAATTTTTTGATTTAGTCCCTGCCCACACAATAGAGCCATTTGCCTTATCTGAAAGCCTATTGAGAAATTATAAAATTGCTGAGGGTAAAGATTTAGTCAGCTTATATTCCACGTCTAGAAAAAAAGAATATGCAAATAAGATACTGTCAAATTTCTTTAATATAAATAAAGATCTTGATATTGAGAGGCAAATATATTTAGCTCAAAAAGTTAAAATTAAAAGGCCTCTATTTACAATACTTAAACAACGTCTACAAAGAGTATTTTCTGATTAATGCTAAATTTTAAAATCCCAATTCTAATGTACCATAGTATTGAGTCTATGCCAAAATCAACTATTATGAGAAGTTTGCATGTTTCTCCAAAGAGCTTTCAACTCCAAATGTGGTTATTAAATTTGTTTGGTTATAAGGGGGTAAGTCTAAATAAACTCAAACCTTATTTAGATGGAAGTAAGAAAGGAAAAGTAGTTGGAATTACGTTTGATGATGGATACCAAAATAATTTAATAAATGCTGCCCCTATACTGTTGAAATATAACTTCACTGCAACCTGTTACATCGTTAGCGACAGTATTGGAACTTCTAATACTTGGGATATTCCAAAAAATATTACTCAAAGACCTTTAATGTCAGAAACTGAGATTCGGCAGTGGCTAAAATTAGGAATGGATATTGGAGCTCATACTATGACTCATGCAGATTTAACTGCTATTTCAGTGAGAGAAGCTTTGAGAGAAATAACTGATTGTAAGGCGTATTTGGAAAGTAAATTTAAAATTGAAATTAATGATTTTTGCTATCCTTTTGGACGCTCTAATGAGGTATTGTCAAATTTAGTAAAGAATTCAGGATATATTAGGGCCACTACAATGATTCGGGGGCGGGTAAACTCACATACAGATTTATTGCAGTTACCCAGAGTGCCTATTAATTATCGCACTTTACCCCACTTATTCTTAGCCAAAATATTAACTAAATATGAAGAGAGAAGGTGATTTGTCAATTTTTTTTAATTCTCATATAATCATCTTCCACGCGAATAATGTCGTCTTCACCCAAATAACTTCCTGTTTGTATTTCGATAATTTCTAAAGGCATATCGTGATGATTTTCGAGTCGATGAAGAGAACCTTGAGGAATATAGGTTGATTGATTTTCTACTAATTCAAATATCTTATCGCCACATTGAACGCTAGCATCCCCTTTAATAATAACCCAGTGCTCAGAGCGGTATTTTTTTTTGTAAAGATAATTTTGCCCCAGGATTAACAATAATGCGTTTTACTTGAAAGCCTTTACCACTATCAATCGAGTCATAGTAACCCCAAGGCCTAAATACTTTTCGATGATTCACCGCCTCACTCCACCCATCTTTTTGCAGTCTTTCAACAATTTCTTTTATATTATGAGTTTGCTGTTTATCAGCAACTAGAAGAGCATCTTGAGTATCAACAATTACTAGATTAGAAACTCTAATCACTGAAACCAAGCGATTTGAGCTATAAGTATAAGTGTTCTTTACATTCTTAAGTTCAACATCACCCTCACTGACATTATCATTATTATCTTTGGATTTAACATCCCATAATGATGACCAAGAACCAACATCACTCCAGTTTGCATCAAGAGGAACGACGATGCTGTTTTTAGTATGTTCCATAACTGCATAGTCAATCGACTTATTTGGACATTGATGGAATGCATCATAATCTATCCGGATAAAATCTGAGTCTATATTTTCAGCGGTACACGATTTCTTACAAGCAGATAATATTTTTGGTTCAAATTTTTCTAATTCATCAAGAAAAACAGAAGCTTTAAACATAAACATTCCACTATTCCACAAGTAATTTCCAGATTCTAAGTATTTTTTTGCATTTTTATAGTTGGGTTTTTCTGCAAAAGATTTAATACTGTAATAAGCATCTCTATCATTAAAATTGGTTTCAATTTATCCATAGCCGGTTTCTGCTTTATCAGGCACAATACCAAAAGTAACTAGTTTGCCATTTTCCGAAAGTTCACTGGCAATTAAAATTGACTGATGGAATGCTTTAACATTTGTGATTAAATGATCAGCTGAAAGAACTAGTAATATTGGATCTTCACTGGCATTAATAAAATTTAACGCCGCTAGGGCAATGGCAGGTGCAGTATTCTTGCCTTCAGGTTCTAGAATAATTCCTTTAGGCTTTTGTTTGATTTCACGTAACTGTTCCGCAGCTAAAAAACGATGTTCTTCATTGCAAATGATAAGAGGTTCAGATAAACCTTTAGGCAATCTGAGAATAGTATCCTGGAAAAGGGTAGTTTCGTTTACCAAGTTAATAAACTGTTTTGGATGGAGTTTTCTTGATAGTGGCTAAAGCCTTGTTCCACTTCCACCAGATAGAATTACAGGTGTAATCATTGTTGACGTTTATGAATAGGTTTAACGCTTGGTGTTTTCCATTCGGCCTGAGACTCAGCTAATTTGATATAACGATAGAATGTGCCTTCAAAGTTACCAAAAGCAATAACAAAGCCTGGTCCACCATCTAAGAAACCAAGCTTAAATATGTAATGTTTATTAAAAGCCCAAAATCCATGTAAAAAAGCCTTAAAAACTCCACCAGTTTTCCCTTTGTCTTGTAATTTTTTAACTCCCAATGTTGAATAGCGATTCGCCTTATGAATTACTTCTTCAGTGTTTTTAAAAGGAAATTGCCATATGAAATTGTTAATAGAGCCAATATCCTTGTCGCTTTGACTTATAAAGCCTTCATGAACAGGGTCGAAATTGTAAGTCATCTTTTTATTTTTAAAAAGCTGAGGCTGTCTAAAGTTTGGATACCAACCTGAATATTTAATCCATTGACCCATAAAAAAATTCTTTCTAGGGACGCGATAAATATCGAGAGAAGCATTTTCAATAAGAGCAAGTATTTCATCACGCACTTCTTCTGTGCAGCGTTCATCAGAATCCAAACTAAAAATCCACTCCCCCTTACAATGAGAAATCGCTTTATTACGCAAATCACCATAACCATTAAACGGGATATGCACAACTATAGCACCAAGTTCTTCAGCAATTTCGGTTGTTCCATCAGTACTAAATGAGTCAACAACAACAATTTCATCTGCCCATAAGACACTATTAATACAATCACGAATTTTATCAACTTCATTAAAAGCGATAATATAAACAGAAATTTTCATAGTATAAGGAATAATGGAATCATAGATTATTTTTCCATATAATTCTATTAAAGAATAAATGGCTTATAATTTATTCTTATTTTATCTAATAATTCATTAGCTAATGAAACTTACTTTAATTATTACTACCTATAATTCGCCTCAGTCATTATCATTGGTAATTGAAAGTATTAAAAATCAATCGATATCTCCAGATGAAGTAATAATTGCTGATGATGGAAGTACTCAAGAAACAAAAGATTTAGTTGATGCATTTAAGAAAAACTCTAATCTAAAAATTGTTCATAAATGGCAAGAAGATATTGGTTTTAGAGCTTCAAGATCCAGAAATAATGCTTTAGCTGAATCAACTGGAGATTATATTGTTCTAATAGATGGGGATGTTATTCTGCATAGTAGTTTTTTGAAAGACCACATGGAAAATGCAGAACCTGGCTTCTATGTTCAAGGCACAAGGGCATTGTTGAGTAAAAAACTAACCAATAAATCCATAGTTGAAAAAAATATTAATTTTTCATTCTTTACTTTTGGCATAATGAATAAAAAAAATACTATTCATTCTAAATTTCTTTCTTTAATATTTTCAAATAAAAGTAAAAAATTGGATGGGATTAAATCTTGCAATATGGCTTTTTATAGACAAGATTGTATAAATATAAATGGATTTAATAATAATTTTGAAGGATGGGGAAGAGAAGATAGTGAGTTTATAGTTCGCTTAATTAATAGTGGGCTGAAAAGAAAAAATGTTCGCTTCAAGGCTATACAGTTTCATTTATGGCACAATGAAAATTCTAGAGTTTCATTCAAGCATAATGATGAAATCTTAGCTAATGCAATAAATAATAAAGTTCAATTTTGCAAGAATGGTATTAATTCAATAGAAAAAAATGAAAGTTAGTGCTTTTACGTTTATTAAAAATGGCCAAATACTTGGTTATCCATTTTTGCAGTCTATTCAATCCATCCTTCCAATTGTTGATGAGTTTGTAATTAATGTCGGCGATAGTGAGGACGAAACATTGCAAATGATTCACTCTATAAATGATTCAAAAATTCGAGTTATTGAATCTAAGTGGAATGGTGAAATGAGAGATCGTGGTTATGTTTATGGCCAGCAAAAAATGATTGCGCAATTTAATTGTACTGGTGATTGGGTTTTTTACATTGAGGGTGATGAGGTTTATCATGAGGATGATTTAGATAAAATTAAAACATCTATGTCAACACATTTAAATGATTCTAACGTTGAGGCTCTTGCTTTTAACTTTAAGCACTTTTATGGAAATGCTAATAGCGTCCTTAATTCACCCGGATGGTATCGTTCAGAGGCTAGAATTATAAAAAACTCAATTAGATCTTATGCGCCTGATGGCCTTTTTTGGCTTGTGTTAGACTCAAACAAAAAGGGTAGATACCCAAGAGCAAAAAATACTGGTACAACTTGTTATCATTATGGATGGGTACGATCGGAAAAGGAGATGAATCTCAAAAGTAGTATGGTGCAGAAGTATTGGAACAAGAATCCAACATTAATTGACTATTCACAGATAGATCAATCCATTTTTGAAGAATTCAATGGCACCCATCCTAAAGTTGTTCAAGAATGGCTCCCAAAATCAACTGGCTTATATAAAGCTGATATTAGCTACAAACTAACTCAAAAAGAAAAAAAATATCGAATATTAAAAAGACTTGAAAAGCTTTTTAGCCTAGATTTTAGTAAGAAGCATTTCACATTAATTAAATGAAAATTCTAATTGAGCTTCCAACTTGGCTTGGTGATGCAGTAATGACAACTCCCGCTATTGAAAATTTAGTTAACTTTACCACTAATCCTGAAATCGTATTAGTAGGTTCATTTGTTTCAATTGAGGCCCTAAAAAACCACCCAAAAGTTATTAGAAATCATGTTTTAGATAGAAATTATTATAATTTATATAGATCTATAAAGAGTTTTGGAGAGTTTGACTTATTTCTAACTTTTAGAGGCACTTTTCGTTCAAAATTTTTGAAATTTTGTGTTTCATCTATAAATAAGCATCAATTTGATAAAAATAAATATACTACAGGCCATCAAGTTGAAAAATTTAATAATTTTGTGAATGATATTTTAAAAATAAATAGTAGTCCAGATAAGTTGATATTACACACTATAAATAAAAGTAAAAATGGCAAAAAAAAATTATTAGGTATTAACCCAGGGGCCTCTTATGGAAATGCAAAAAGATGGTATCCAAGGGAATTTGCCAAGGTTGCAAGTGATTTATCAAATACTTACGATATTATAATTTTTGGGAGTGATAAAGAAATAGATATTGCAAAAGATATTGAGAATTTTCTTATTGAAAAAGGTGTAGCTAATTATCAAAATTTGGCAGGCCAAACTTCTATTATGGAATTAATTACTCAAATTTCATTTCTTGATTTGTTTATTACTGGAGACAGTGGTCCAATGCATTTAGCAGCTGCGTTGCAAGTCCCATCAGTTACAATTTTTGGTCCAACTAATGATAAAGAAACATCTCAATGGATGAATGCAAAAAGTAAGATAGTTAAAAAGAATCTAGAATGTCAACCATGTATGAAGCGCACTTGTCCTCTCAAGCATCACAATTGTATGAGGCAGACTGAAGCATCAGAGGTTTTACATGCAGTTAAGGAGTTTAAGCCTTAAATTTAAGGTCAATTAAGTGGCAAATTGTATGACCAATAATGATATGCATTTCTTGAATTCGAGGCGTATCTTCTGAAGGCGCTTTAAGGTTTATATCGCAAATTTTATTCATTAATCCACCGTCTTGACTGCTAAACCCTATAGTTTTACATTTTAATTTTGACGCCATTTTTAGGCCGCTAATAACATTATCACTTTTACCGCTAGTGCTAATTCCAATTACCACATCACCCTTATTTGCTAACGCCTCAACTTGTCTTTCAAATACACAATCAAAGCCAAAGTCATTAGAAATTGAGGTGAGGTTCGAGCTATCAGTAGTTAGAGCAATAGCTGACAAGCCTTTTCTATCAGTTTTATATCTACCAACTAGTTCTGCGGCAATATGTTGGGCGTCCGCAGCACTTCCACCATTACCAAATATTAAAATCTTTCCACCATTCTTTAAACAGTTAATGCATAATTGGGCAGAATTAGCTACTGCATCAGTCAAGTTATGAAGTAAATTTGCAGTTTTTATGTGCTCATTAAATTCATTTTGGATAATGTCTTTCATGATTTTTGTATCCTTTCGATAGTTTTAGTTGTGCTTTTGTCATCAATAAATTTCACTATCCTTACTTCTTTGGCGATCTCTTGTCCGGCTATCTCTTTGCCTTCATAGTCACCACCCTTGACCAGAACATCTGGCTGGATGAGCCTAATTAAATCCAAAGGAGTATCATCTTCAAATATTACTACATAGTCTATCACTTCGAGTGAGGCAAGAATATAGGCACGATCAATTTGAGAGTTTATTGGTCGATTTTCGCCTTTAAGTCTTCGAACTGATTCATCAGAATTAAGACCTAAAATTAATATATCTCCAAAGCCTTTCGTTTTCTCTAGATATTTTACATGTCCAATATGCAATATATCAAAACAACCATTCGTAAAGATAATCTTTTTATCTTTATTTTTTAGTTCTCTAACAATAAAAGATATTTCGTCCCAAGTTTTGATGTGTTCATCACTAGAAGATTTATGAAGGCTTGATTCATACTCGATAATTTCATTAAGTGAGGCTGTTGCTGAGCCAATTTTCCCAACTACGACGCCTGAAGCTAGATTGGCAAACTTGATAGCCTCATCGATATCATTATTGGATGATAATGCGAATCCTAGAGAGGCAAGGACCGTGTCACCTGCCCCAGTTACGTCAAATATTTCACGAGCAACCGTAGGGTGAATTCGTAACTCGTAATCAAAAATTGCCACACCTTGTTCACTTAATGTAATAAGTGAGTAAGTCAAATTACATTGTTGTTTAAGGCTCAGTAAGGCCTTGCTAAGGCTTTCATTGTCTTGAATTAAAATGTTTGTTGCTTCGCTGGCCTCTTTTTTGTTGGGAGTTAATAGATAAGCACCCTTATATTTTGAATAATTGAGGCCTTTTGGATCAACCAATAGTTTCTTTGCATTTTTATTAGCAATGGCAATTAATGATTGAGTTAGATTAAAAGTCAATACCCCTTTGCCGTAATCTGAAATCAGAATAACATCATAATTATTAACAATATCTTTAAAGACATCAAGAATAGCAGTTTGTGATTTATTGTTAATCTCTGAAGTACTTTCACGATCAAAACGGACTACTTGCTGTTGTGCAGCAATCACTCTACTTTTTTTACTTGTAACTCGATCCTTTTGAGTAATTAAGTATTTAGTATCAACGTTAATAGCTAATAGTAACTCTTTTAGCTCTTTTGATGCTTCACACGCTCCAACTACACTAATAATATCAACTTGCGCTCCTAGTGAATAAAGATTATTTATTACATTTCCAGCACCGCCCAATACGGTGCTTTCACTAGTAACATTAATTACTTGTACTGGAGCCTCTGGAGATATACGCTCGCATGAGCCCCAGAGGTAGTGATCTATCATTAGGTCGCCAATAACTAAGATTTTAGGGTTTGTATTTGATAAAGAAATCATAAATTTTCAGCGCCATGTAGGTGCTTAATTTCAGAAATGTAGGATTTAATTCCTTGCTCTAATGACACCCTTGGATTGAAGTCTAAATTATCTTTAGATGCGATAATGTTTGCCTGAGTATGCATTTGGTATCCACTATAAGGGTTAGGGAAATATTCTGTACCTAGTTCAGTCTTTAATTCTTTTTGTAAAATATCAGCAATCTCTTGAAAACTTCTTGAAATACCAGTGCCAACATTATAAATACCATTCCTCTTTGGACTACAGGCCTTTATGTTGGCTTGCACCACATCATCAATGTAGATAAAGTCTCGTGATATTTGAGATGAATTTTCAAATAGACGTGGCGCTTTGCCGTCTAAAATTTGATGGCCAAGCTGGATTACCATTGATGATGTACTAGCTTTGTAATATTCTCTGGGGCCAAAGACATTAAAAAACCGTAGCCCAACTATTGTCAAATTTGGATTTTCCATCGCGTATCGAATCGCAATCTGATCCATAACGTATTTACTATACCCGTAAGGATTTTCAGGACTCTCTTTTCCTACAGTTTGGGGTGAAGGAAGGCTACCATAAGTTGCTGCTGAGCTTGCATAGACTAATACAGATTGATTTTTTTTGGCAATTGCCAATAAATCATAAAATGAGTTTACATTCGTCTTCATTATTATTTCTTGATCGAAAACCCGCGTGTCTGAAATTGCAGCATGATGAAAGATGAAATCAAACTTATAGTCATCCAGTAAAGATAAATTATCTTTGTTATTAATATTTCCACAGATAATATCACCCTGAAAGCCAATTAAGTTTTTGTAATGTCCAAAGCTTTTTAGGTTTCCATTATGAAAAGTTTTTTCACTTCTAAAACAGTCAAACACAGTGATGTTAGATTTTGGGAATTTTTCTTGAAAATAAAAGGCCAAACTACTTCCTATAAATCCTGCGCCACCAGTAATAAGAATATTTTTTTTATTAAAGTCGATTTTGTTATTCATCTTAGTCTATTGAGTTTTATTTGATTATAGAGCATCGTTAATTAATATATTTTAAAAAATATAAAAATAGAAGTCACTTTAATTGCTAGATTTAAGTTATATTTTCAAATAAATAAACCTTGTTCGTTCACTTAGCGCTAAGATTAGTTATGCTTGAATAAGCATTAAAAAAGACCTCACTCGTTGTATTTTTTTTTCGGTAGTTTTTTAATTTTTTTTGTTTACTTTGTCAATATTAATAGGTTTATTTGTTTACAGTCGACATCACTTATGAATGCTATAAATGTTTATGTTATTAATCTTAAGTATTTAACAAAAAAAAACTGTATTATGTCCCAGATTAATTTTTAACAAATGAAATTAGTTTGAAGACAATTAATCACCAGTAATTTTCCATCTTTAAAGAAGAATGAGATAAACTTAACTATGTAATATTTTTTGATTTTTCTTTAAGTCTAAATAATTCTACTATTGAGATAATAATAATGATAAAGAAACTAGTAATTACCGGCGGCGCAGGTTTCATTGGTTCTGCAGTGATCCGCCATATTATTAATAATACAAATCATCATGTTGTTAATGTTGATAAACTTACCTATGCAGGCAATTTAGAATCTTTAGCATCAATTGAAGTCGATACAAGATATACATTCGAGCAAGTAGACATTTGTAATGCTAATGAGATTAAACGTGTGTTTAATGAACATCAACCAGACATTGTGATGCATCTGGCAGCTGAATCGCATGTTGACAGATCGATTGATGGACCTGGTGAATTTATTCAAACTAATATTGTTGGCACTTTCATACTATTAGAAGAATCTAGAGATTATTGGTCTAATTTAGATAGTGTTAAGAAAGATAACTTTAGGTTTCACCATGTATCTACTGATGAAGTTTATGGTGATTTAGAAGCAACAAAAGATCTATTTACTGAAGAAACTCCTTATGCCCCTAGCTCCCCTTATTCAGCCGCCAAAGCAAGTTCTGATCATTTAGTACGTGCATGGCAGCGTACCTTTAATCTACCAACACTGATTACTAATTGTTCTAATAATTATGGCCCTTACCAATTCCCTGAAAAGCTTATTCCACTTATTATTCTTAATGCGTTAGAAGGCAAAGATTTGCCAATCTACGGCAATGGAAAGCAAATACGAGATTGGCTATATGTTGATGACCATGCAAGAGCATTATTACATGTAGCACTAACTGGCAAGATCAGTGAAACATATAATATTGGTGGACACAATGAGTTACAGAATATTGAGGTGGTTAAGACGGTTTGTAGCATTTTAGATAGACTAGTTCCTAGCAAGCTTAATGGTATTGATAAGTATGAAGAGCTCATTACCTATGTGGGTGATAGGGCGGGACATGATTTAAGATATGCCATTGATGCTTCTAAGATTGGCAGTGAGCTTAATTGGACTCCGAATGAAACTTTTTCGACAGGAATTCGCAAAACTGTTGAGTGGTATTTAGAGAATATTGTTTGGTGCGATCGAGTTAAGGATGGTAGTTATCAGGGTGAAAGACTAGGAGTGGTTAAACTATGAAAGGAATTATCCTAGCAGGCGGCTCAGGTACGCGTCTTTATCCTTTGACTAAGGGTATATCAAAACAACTCATGCCAATATATGACAAGCCAATGATTTATTACCCATTGTCGGTTTTAATGCTCGCTGGTATTCAAGAGGTGCTTATTATTTCTACCCCTGAAGACCTGCCAAGGTTTGAACAACTTCTTGGTGACGGGTCTGACATCGGCATGAAGTTTGAATACATGATACAGCCTTCACCTGATGGCCTTGCACAAGCATTTATCTTAGGTAAAGATTTTATTGCTAATGATGATGCCTGTTTGATTTTGGGCGACAACATTTATTATGGTCAAGGCATGACTCACATTTTGACTAACGCTGTAAGTAATGCTAGAGATAAAAATATGGCAACCGTATTTGGTTACCACGTTAATGATCCTGAGCGCTATGGTGTAGTTGATTTTGATAAAACAGGCAAGGTAATTAGTATTCAAGAAAAGCCAGGAATTCCCAAAAGTAACTTTGCAGTAACTGGCATTTACTTTTATCCTAATGATGTCATTAATAAGGCTTGTGAAGTTGTGCCCTCTGATAGAGGTGAGTTAGAGATTACTTCGGTCAATCAAATGTATTTGAGTGAAGAGCGTCTAAGTGTTGAGCTTATGGGTAGGGGCTATGCTTGGCTTGATACTGGAACACACGAGAGCCTATTAGAGGCCTCAAATTTTATTGAAATTATAGAAAGAAGACAAGGACTAAAAGTAGCCTGTATCGAGGAGATTGCTTTTGAGAAAGGCTATATTAATAAAGAACAACTCATAGAGCTAGCTCAACCCTTAGCTAAGAATCAATACGGACAATACCTACTCAGACGTGCAGAGGAAGTGATTTGAAGTTCACCCCTCAGTTAATTAAAGATGTAATACTTATTGACCCCACTATTCATGGTGATGAAAGGGGCTACTTTGTAGAAATTTTTAGGCAAGATCTGCTTGAAGAGGCTATTGGGTACAAGGTTAACTTTGTTCAGGATAATGAATCAAAGTCTAGTAAAGGAGTGCTTCGAGGCCTTCACTATCAACTACCACCTTATACCCAAGCTAAACTCGTAAGAGTGATTGAGGGAAGTGTTTTGGATGTAGCAGTTGATATTCGTAAATCTAGTCCTACTTTTGGCCAGTATGTGTCTGTAGAATTGACAGGTGATAATAAGCATCAGTTATTTGTACCGCGTGGCTTTGCTCATGGTTTTGTTGTATTAAGTGATAGTGCAACCTTTGCTTATAAAGTTGATAACTACTTCGCACCTGATCATGATAGAGGTATTGCTTTTGATGATGATATGATCAAAATTGATTGGCAATTATTTGCTGAAGAGGTGCAACTCTCAGATAAAGATAAAGCTCATCCATCTTTATCAAATGCTAAAGATTTGTTTGAGTAGCTGAAAATTATGAGAATACTCGTTACGGGCAAGAATGGTCAATTAGGTAAATCTATTCAAAAGATAGTTAATTCTGATACTAAAATAAATAACAATCAAAGCTCCAATGAATTTATCTTTATTGGTAAAGAAGAGTTAGACTTAAGTATTGAAAGTGATGTCAATCGCTACTTTGACATTAATAATAAGTTTGATATTATCATTAACTGCTCCGCATTCACTGCGGTAGATGAAGCAGAGCAAGAAATAGAATTAGCAAACAATATTAATCATCTGGCAGTAAAACGACTGGCCAGTATTGCTAATAAACAACAAATAAAGTTAATACACATCTCTACTGATTATGTTTTTGATGGGAGAAGTAATAAGCCTTATTTAGAAGCAGATATAACTAATCCAGTCAATGCCTATGGAAGAACCAAGCTCGCTGGAGAAAAAGCACTACAAGAAGTAATGCCAACTAATGCTATTATCATTAGAACTAGCTGGCTTTATTCAGAATATGGTAACAATTTCGTGAAGACTATGCTAATTCTAGGTAAAGAGAGAGATGAGTTAAATATAGTGAGTGACCAAATTGGTTCACCCACTTATGCAGCTGATCTAGCAAATGCAATATTAGAAATTATAAAGAAATTTTTTGTTAAAGATTTGGAGCAAGCTACGCAGATTTATCATTATTCAAACAAAGGGGAAATAAGTTGGTATGAGTTTACTAAGGAAATCTTTAAAATATCAAAGAGAGACTGTAAGGTCAATTCTATTTCAACACAGCAGTATCTTGCGCCCGCAAAGAGGCCAATAAAGACTATAATGTGTTCAGAAAAAATTGTTAAAGTGTTTGGTTTGGTTGTTTTTGATTGGGTTGAATCATTACAGTATTGCATTAAAAATATAGAGAGAAAATAATGAAAGCAGTAATATTGGCAGGTGGTTTAGGTACACGTCTAAGTGAAGAAACAAGTTTAAAGCCAAAACCTATGGTAGAAATTGGTGGTAAGCCTATTTTATGGCACATTATGAAAATGTATTCCTATCATGGAATTAATGATTTTGTAATATGCTGTGGCTATAAAGGCTATATTATCAAAGAATATTTTGCCAATTATTTTCTTCATCAGTCAGATGTAACTTTTTCCATGAAAAATAATTCTATGAAAGTGCACCAAGAGCGTGTAGAGCCATGGACAGTAACTTTGGTTGATACGGGCGATAATTCTATGACAGGTGGAAGGCTAGGCAGGGTTTCTGATTATGTAAAAGAAGAGGAGGCATTTTGCTTTACTTACGGTGATGGTGTATCAGATGTTAATATTTCAGAGTTGATAAGGTTTCATAAAGAGCATGGTAAAGATGCAACCCTAACTTCTGTTTTTCCTCCTGGTAGATTTGGTGCTTTAGATATTCAAGATAATCAAATAAAGCAATTTACAGAAAAGCCTAAAGGAGATGGCGCTCTGATTAATGGTGGTTTTTTTGTTCTATCTCCAAATGTATTAGAGCGAATTTCTGGAGATGATTGCACTTGGGAGAATGAGCCTTTAAAAGGTTTGGCGTCAGATGGAAACCTAATGTCCTATATGCATGAAGGATTTTGGCAGCCTATGGATACTTTGAGAGATACGGTATATTTACAAGAGCTTTGGGAAAACAATAAAGCGCCTTGGAAAACTTGGTAAATGACAACGATTGATAGTGAATTTTGGCAAGGTAAGCGTGTATTTTTAACGGGACACTCAGGCTTTAAAGGCAGCTGGCTCTCTTTGTGGTTATTTTCTTTGGGCGCCGAGGTAAAAGGCTACTCTCTCAATCCTCCTACATCACCTTCTTTATTTAATGAAGCTAAAATTGACTCTATAATTGAGTCTTGTCTTGGAGACATTAGAGATCAAGACACTTTGTACAAAAGTATGGTGCCATTCAATCCTGATATCTTGATTCACATGGCAGCACAGCCTCTAGTTAGATATTCTTATGATGAGCCAATTGAGACCTATGAAGTAAATGTCATTGGTACTGCAAAGGTATTAGAAGTGGCGCGAAGTTGTTCAAATCTAAAGGCCATTATAAATATTACAACTGATAAATGCTATGAGAATGATGGTAGGACCCAAGGTTATAAAGAAAATGATTCTATGGGTGGATATGATCCCTATAGTAGCTCAAAAGGATGTGCTGAATTAGTTGCTTCATCTTATAGACGCTCTTTTTTACAAGATCAAGGTATTGGATTGGCTTCGGTAAGAGCTGGAAATGTAATTGGTGGAGGTGACTGGGCTAATGACAGACTAATTCCAGATATTTTAAAATCCTTTGAAAATGGAAGTTCTGTTTTTGTTCGCAATCCTAAGGCAACACGGCCTTGGCAACATGTTTTAGAGCCTCTATCAGGTTATCTTGTTTTGACACAGAAACTATATCAAAATCCAGAAAAATATGCAGAGGGTTGGAATTTTGGTCCAAATGAACAAGATGTGAAGTCAGTGGACTGGATTTTAGATAAAATGATTTTAAAATGGCCAGGCTCTAGTTGGGAGTTAGATAAAAGTTCTAGTCCACATGAGGCAGGTTTTTTGAAGTTAGATATTTCAAAAGCTAAATCCAAGCTTGGTTGGAATCCATTATGGAGTCTAAGTGATACATTAGAGAAAATTGTTAACTGGCATCAGGCTTGGCTGCATAAAGAGGATATCCAAACTATATGTTTGGAAGAAATTGAAAAATATACTAAAGATATGAATAAATGAAAACTAGTGAAGAGTTAAGGTTGGAAATAGCAAAACTTGTAGAGCAGTTTGCAGCTATTAAATATGAAGATAAATCTTTTAAACCATGTAGGACTGCAATTCCAGCATCTGGTAAAGTAATAGGCTCTACTGAGCTTCAATATATGGTTGATGCCTCCTTAGATGGTTGGTTAACTGCTGGGCGATTTAATAGAAAATTTGAAACTGAATTGGCAGAATTTATAGGGATTAAACACTTAATTACTGTAAATTCAGGCTCATCTGCCAATCTGGTCGCTTTTTCAACTCTAACTTCTCCAAAACTAGGCGATAAAGCAATAAAAAAAGGAGATGAAGTGATAGGAGTTGCAGCTGGTTTTCCTACAACAGTTAACCCTATAGTTCAGTTTGGCGCAATACCGGTCTTTGTGGATGTAGATTTAACAACTCATAATATAAATGCTGATTTAATTGAAGCAGCTATAACCTCCAAAACCAAAGCAATTATGCTAGCCCATACCTTGGGTAATCCATTTAATCTTGAAAAGATTAGAGAATTATGTAATAAGTATAATTTATGGTTAGTAGAAGATTGTTGTGATGCTTTAGGGGCTACATATCATGAAGCTCATGTAGGAACTTTTGGTGACATAGCAACATGTAGTTTTTATCCAGCTCATCATATTACTATGGGCGAGGGCGGAGCTGTTTTTACTAATAACTCTGAATTAATTTCTATTGCAGAGTCTTTTAGAGATTGGGGTAGAGATTGTTATTGTGATCCAGGCTGTGATAATACTTGTGGTAAACGATTTGATCAAAACTTGGGTGATTTGCCTAAAGGTTATGATCATAAGTACACATACTCACATTTGGGATATAACCTAAAGATAAGTGATATGCAGGCTGCTTGTGGGTTAGCTCAATTAAAACGATTGCCTGAATTCATTGAAAAAAGAAATTCTAACTTTCAATATTTATTAAAAAGAATGTCAACACTGTCTGATTTTTTGGAGTTTACAAAGCCGACTGAAAATTCTAAGCCTTCTTGGTTTGGATTTCCAATTACAATTAAAGACTCTTCAATTTTTCGAAGAGTTGATTTACTTAAATACCTAGATCAAAATAAAGTTGGCACAAGGTTACTTTTTGCAGGAAATTTAACTAAACAACCATACTTTTCAGAAGTGGAGCATAGGATTGTTGGTGATCTAACTAATACAGATATAACAATGAATCAAACTTTGTGGATAGGAGTATATCCAGGTCTTGATAAAAGACACTTAAACTATATTGCTGAAAAATTTGAAGAATTTTTTGGTTTGGTTTTTTAACAAGGTAAATTTTTTATGAAAAATCTTATTTTATTTGGTGCAACTGGTGCTCTTGGATCTAGTATTGCTCTTAAATTTGAATCAGAAGGGTGGAAAGTTACTTCTATTGGAAGAAGTGGACTGAATTCAGATTGTCATGTAGTTTGGGACCCATTACAAAAGATTGACAATAATGCTCTAAATATTTTGGCTAATTTAGAGCCTTTTGATTCAGTTTGTTGGGCTCAAGGCATGAACCTAAATGATAGTATTTATTCTTATGATAAAGAATCCCATGAGCAAATTTACAGAGTAAATGTTATTTATATTTTAGAATCACTTAAGTTTTTATTAAAAAATAATTTAGTTAAAAAACCTTCAAAATTTTGTGTTCTAAGCTCTATATGGCAAAATTTATCTAAAAAAAATAAATTATCATATTCCATAACAAAGTCAGCCCTTCAGGGCCTGGTTCTTTCTCTGAGTAATGATATGGCCAAAGATGGTCATTTATTTAATGCTGTACTTCCTGGAGCTATTGAATCTCCTATGACAAGAGAAAATTTGTCTTCAGAGCAAATTCATAATATTGAAGAAGCAACGCAATTTGGAAGATTAGCTAGCTTAAAGGATGTTTCTAATTCAGTATATTTTCTTTGTTCAAAGAATAATACTGGTATTACAGGAAATTTTGTTAAGACTGATTTGGGATTTTCTAATGTTAGAAATATTTGAAATTAAATCTTCTATTAAAAACTATATTGTTTCTATAGAAAAAGATTCCATACTTAGTATTATCAAAGATAGATCATATTTTGTAATGATCGATTCAATTGTAAGTGATCGATGGCCTTCGCTAAATCTTAATAACTTTGTAAGAGTTGTAGCGGAGGAAGATAAAAAAAATCTAAATATGGTCAGTGAACTGATCGAAAATTTAAAAAATCATGGCGCTACTAGGGGAAGTAAGATTCTTTCGATAGGGGGAGGGATTACGCAAGACTTGACGACTTTTTGTGCATCTTCTTATATGAGAGGCATTAGTTGGGTCTATGCTCCAACTACTTTGCTTGGTATGGTAGATTCTTGTATTGGAGGGAAGTCATCACTAAATGTTGGTAAGTATAAAAATATTGCAGGAAACTACTATCCACCTGATAAAGTTATCATTGATATAAACTTTTGTAAGACTTTAAGTAATCAGCAATTAATAGAAGGTTTATTTGAAGCAGTTAAAATTTGTTATGTTTATTCTGATGAGAGCTTTAAGAGGCACATTTCTTATTTTGATTCTAGCAAGGATTTGCATAGTTTAAACTTTGAAAAAATAGTATTTAATAGTCTCATATCAAAAAAAGCAATTATTGAAGAAGATGAGTTTGATAAAGGTAGAAGACTTTTGCTAAATTTTGGACATACTTTTGGCCATGCTATCGAAGGCGCGAGTAATTTTAAAATTAGTCATGGTGTTGCAGTTGCATTAGGAATGGTTGCAGCATTTCATTTATCAGTTCAATTGAATTTAATTATGAAAGATAATATAAAAGCATCTGCTTTATTAACTCACCTGCATACTTTACTTGATAAAGTTGAAGGATTAATTGAACTAACTTCATCAATAGATATGAAAGTTGCATTTAACAATTTTAAGTCTGATAAAAAACATTCAAAAGAATTATTTGTTGTAATTCTATTCGATAATGATGGAGCTCCTTTGAGGCATCAACTTAACAGAAATGTAGTTAATGATTTATTAATTATCAATTCTTTTAATTATTTAAAAAGAGAGAAAGATGAAATATAGCGATAAAATAGCTGGCTGGTTATTGGAAATGGGCTACACCCATTGTTTTTTTGTAAGTGGGGGGAACAGTATGCATTTGGTTGAAAGCTTGAGTAGAAAGTTAGATTGTAGGGCTGTAATCCATGAAGTCGCAGCCGGTATTGCGGCTGAATATTTTAATGAAACAAGTAGTGAAGGAAAGGCTTTAGCTCTTGTTACAGCTGGACCTGGCCTTACAAATATTACAACGGCTATTGCTGGGGCATATCTTGAAAGTAGAGAGTTACTAGTAATTGGTGGCCAGGTAAAAGTATCTGATTTATCTTTAGGTAAATTGCGTCAAAATGGAATTCAAGAAATTGATGGAGTAAGTATTGCAAGCCCTATATGTGTTAAATCTGAAACAATGACCTCTACCTGGGATATGAAAAAGTTTCAAAATTTTATAACTAGTACTGATAACGGAAAAAAATCTCCTGTTTTTTTAGAAATTCCATTAGATATCCAGGCTAAAAATGTTGATTTTCCTGAACTTAATTATAAAAAAAAATCTAATAATATTAAAAAAATTACTGAGACCCAGCTTAATACCTTAGTAAGAATGATTCAAGTTGCTAAAAGACCAATGATAATGATTGGTGGTGGAGTTAGTAGAGAAACTGCTGAATCCTTACAAAACGCTTTTCTTAAGACATCTATACCATTTGTAACTACTTGGAATGGAATGGACAGACTTGGATATGATCACCCAAACTATGTTGGTCGACCAAATACTTGGGGCCAAAGAAGTGCAAATATTATCATGCAGCAAGCAGACTTATTGGTTGCAATAGGTACGCGTTTAGGCTTGCAGCAAACTGGCTTCAATTGGGAAGAGTTTATTCCTGTAGGAAAAATTATTCAAATTGATATAGATAAAAATGAACTAGATAAAGGTCATCCAAAAATTGAACTTGGTTTGGATGTTGATGCAAATGATGCATTATCAAAAATTTTAACTTTCAAACTTGGAGATCATCATGAGTGGCTTGATTTTTGTAAAGAAGTCAGAGGTTTAATTCCACTAGTAGAAAGTAATATGATCAGCCATGAGGCGGAGTATGTATCTCCTCACATGTTTATCAAAAAATTATCAGAAATAACTAATAAAAATGATATTGTTATTCCATGTAGTAGTGGAGGAGCATTTACAATAATGATGCAAGTATTTGAGCAAAAATTTGGTCAAAAAATTGTCACAAATAAAGGACTTGCCTCAATGGGATATGGGCTTTCTGGAGCAATAGGCGCCTCAATTGCAAATCCTCATAAGAGGGTTTTATTAATAGAAGGCGATGGAAGTTTTTCTCAAAATTTACAAGAAATAGGTACAGCTGCAATTAATAATTGCAATCTCAAAGTTTTTATATTTGATGATGGTGGTTATGCTTCAATCAGAATGACTCAAAGAAACTATTTTGACGGAAGATATGTTGGTTGTGATACTCAAACTGGATTAGGTTTACCTGATTGGAAGATTCTTTTTAAAGCTTGGGGTGTTCCAGCTATAAATATTGATGCCAAGGCTTTTGATGAGGAGGATTTTAAAAGTAATATTGAAAATATAGGTTTTAGTGCGTTTATAATATCTATTAATCCAGGGCAAACTTATCTTCCAAAGATAACAAGTAAGATTTCGGAGTTAAAGGGAATGATTTCAAATCCATTGCATCTTATGTCTCCTGAGCTTGAAGAGCCTGTCAAGTCTAAAGTTTTTAAATATTTATAAGTTTGGAGTTTAAATGAATAATCTAGAAAGAGAAATCGTTGATGTTCTTAAGTGTCTAAAAGACGACTTTGGTGTTTTCGAAATTAAAGCTGAATTTGAAGCTGAAGGAAGTCGCATGGAAGAAATGATGAGATTGAAAGACATCACTAGTCATGTTGGCCTTCCAATTATTTTGAAAATTGGAGGTGTTGAAGCGGTCACTGACGTCTACAATGCTTTGGCATTAGGAGTTAAGGGTTGTATAGCACCTATGGCTGAAACAAGGTATGCCTTATCTAAATTTACTGATTTAATTGATAACTTTGTTGCGCCAGATAATGCAACTGATATTGAGTTTGGGGCTAATATTGAAACTTTAACTGCTTGTAACAACTTTGATGATATGCTAGCAATTCCTAATATTTCTAATTTATCAGGGATTACAATTGGTAGGGTCGATCTTGTTGGCTCAATGGGTCTTAGTAGGTCTGCAATTAACTCTTCTGATGAAGTTAAGGATTTGTGCAAAACTGTTTTTTCTACAGCTAAAGATCATGGATTTAAAACTGCAATGGGCGGCGGTATAAGCGTAGATGCTTTTTCAGTAATACACGAGATGAATAGTGATGGATTAATTGATAAGTATGAAACTAGAAAGGTAGTATTTCCCTCAGAGTCAGTTAGTTATGGTGAAGGTTCAATAATAAAAGCAGTTGAATTTGAATTATTATGGCTTAAAAGTAAAGAACGCTATTATTCTAGAATTAAGTTAGAGGATAAAAGTAGAATTGAAATGTTGGAGAAGAGGCTTGCTTAAGTAAGCCTCATTATTTTGGCTTCATTATTAATTATTGGTGGATCTGGGTTTTTTGGTAAATCTATATTAGATAGCTTTAAGCGCCAACTTTTAAAACCTTGGGATATTAATAAAATTACAATAATATCTAGGAATGCTAATGATTTTAAGCACAATTATCCTGAACTAATTTCTGATGATGTGGAATGCATCGAAGGAGATATAGCTTCATTAGAATATTTGCCTGAGGCGGATTTGGTAATCCATGCTGCCGCATCAAGTGATGCTTCTCAATATTTAACTCAAAATGAAAAAGAAAAGAAAAATATTATTGCTGGAACTTTAAATTACTGTCGACTTGCTTTAAAATTTCATAAAAATAGCCAAATTGTTTATTGTAGCTCTGGAGCAGTATATGGCTTTCAACCTAACAATGTAAAATTTCTTACAGAAGATGCTGTTTTTGGTGATATATTGAAGCTTGATGATGTCAAAAAATCCTATGCTTATGCAAAGCGAGATTGTGAATTGGCAATACAGGAGCTTGGTAAAAATAATATCAATGTAGTTATTGCAAGGTGTTTTTCGTTTGTTGGTAAGTATTTACCTAGAGACCAACATTTTGCTATTGGTAACTTCATAGCGGATGGCATGAATGCTCAGGATATTGATGTTAAGGCTGATAAATTAGTTTATAGGAGTTATATGTATGCTGATGATCTTGTCGATTGGCTTTTAACCTTAGTAAGTAATGCTAAACCTACATGTCCTATTTATAATGTTGCATCAGATAGAGAGGTTGAGATCAGAGATCTAGCCAATATTATTTCTAAAATCTTTGGCGTTGGAGTTAGGAGTTTAAAGCTTAATAATAATTCTATTAATGACCGGTATATTCCGTCTATTACAAAGGCAAAAAATGAACTTGGATTATCTAACAAAAATGATTTAGAGGATTCTATCTTAATGAGTATTAATAGATAAATTTTTAATATTCAAAATGTAAATAAACTAATTTTTTATTTATTTTTTAAAAATGAAAACTGTGATTGAAATATATATGCCATATTAATAATATATCTCTTTATAGGATTAATTTAAACAATGCGTAAGTTTATAATAATTTTTAAAAAACATAAGTAGCCTATGTTGGACCCAAGTTTATTAACAAATGATATTGAATCTGAATTATTAATTTCGATTGCAATTCCTACTTTTAATCAATCTATATTTTTGGATTTATTTTTTAAAGAACACATCTTTCTGCTTAAAAAATTTAATATTCCAATTACTATTTCAGATAATGCCTCTTCTGACTCTACTGAGATGATTGTTAGAAAATGGCAGAAAGAGTTTCACCTAATTTCATATTACTGTAACTCGGAAAATATTGGTTATGATAAGAATGTCTTATCAGTTCTTGGACATTCAAAAACTAAATATACTTGGTTAATGGGGGATACTTATTTTATTTCTATAGAGCTTTTAAAAAAAGTACTTTTAGAGATTAAAAAGTTTGAAAATTTAGATTTTCTTGTTATAAACTTAGAAGATATGGTTATAAATACTCCATCTAAAGTTTATACCGACCAAAATAGAGTTCTTTCAGATTTAGGGGGAGTTATGACATGCTTAAGTTGCCTTATTTTTAATAGAAAAATAATTGACTCCAATATTGATGATTTAAATAATTTATCAGCATTTATCCATTTAGAAATGATTTTAAATTATATAAGTAACAAAAGATTTAAAGCAGCTTGGATTGCTGATTACTCAGTTAAATCTCTAAAACACTCAACAATCAAAAAAATAAATTGGAGTCATAAGTCTGGAGTATTAGAAATTGGATTTAAAAAATGGGTTGATTTTGTTTACTTATTGCCAGCAACATATTCATTAAAAGATAAACATAGTTGTATAAGATCTTTTGGAAAGCTTTCTAAATTAGGAACTTTTAGAGGTTTTATCTTAATGAGGATGCGTGGACATTTAACTTTTGCAAGTTATAAGAAATATAAGACTGAAATTGAGCTGATGAGATCGATTCCTACTCTAATGATAAGGTTAATAATATTAGTTCCACCTTTTTTTTTAAAGTCGACTTGTAAGATTATCACAAAATTTTTTAATCTAAAATCCGAAGTATGTTCTTGAACTTAAATATGAATATGAGATATGTTCAATTTATGTTAAGAGGGGCGACACTCTTATCAAGAGTTATTTTTTTATTATTTATAGCTAGAAATTTATCTGTTACTGAAGTTGGCTTTTATGGCTTTATGGCGGCATTAATTTTTGCAATAGTTTTTTTGGCTGGCTTTGAATATGGAAACTATTCATCCAGGAATATTATTAAATGTCGTACATTTTTATGTAAACAGGAAGTAGTTGTTAAATTAACCATATTTGGCTTAATAATGTTTTTTTTATTTGCTCCTTTTTTATATTTTGTTGGTTCATCAATGGAATGGTTTAAATCCTACCAATTTCTAAATGATTATAGTACCGTCTTATTATTTTTTATTATTTCATATGGAGAATCTTATGTTGCGGAGCATAAAAAAATTCTGATTTCTCTGAGTTATCCAATCTATTCTGGAGTTGTTGACTTTGTTAAGGGAGGGATATGGGCATATTTGCTAATATTTTTTGTTTTGTCTGGCTGGATTGAGTTAAATTTAAACTCGATACTTTGCATCTGGGCTTTTTTTGTGATGATTGGCGCTATGATGGTTTTTATTAAATTAAAAAAATATTATAATAAAAAAATGTTTTTCTCCTTTCCTTCATTTGATACTTATAGGCATCAGATATATTTATCATTACCTTTTTTCCTTAGTGGATTATTTTTGGTTTTAATAGAGCTTTCTGGAAGGCTTTCATTGCAAATGGCTGGTTTAAATATTCAGGCTGGGGTCTATACTTTGTATGCCGGATTTATATTTTCAATTCCTCTCTTTGTGTGGAGTTCATCTGTTGCGTTTGATCATCCTGAAATAATTAAATCGCATGAAAATGGCAATATTATTAAATCAGATCGCTTGGTGATAGTGATGCTTAAAAGATCTTTAGCTATTTGTTTTGTCTTAATTTTTTTGTTGTTTATTGCTTTTGATATATTAATACTTATCGTTGAAAAAGAAGAATACTCAAATTATATCAATCAGTTTCATTTATTTTTGCTTGTTCCAATAGTTCATGTATTTGATACGCATTTATATTACATGCTTTATACAAGACACATGGATAAACTCATAGCACTATCGGCAATTGTAGGAGGTATATTTTTAATAATATTTCAGTATTTAACTATCAATAATGGAGGAATTTCTGCAGTAATACTTTCAATTATTTTTGCTTTAACTATCTCTTCTCTTCTTAAGGTTTTTTTCATTAGAAGAAGTATAATAAAGAATAAAAAATATACTCCTAGTATCTCCACATGATGTTCTTCAAAAATTTTTATATACTTTTTAAATCTATTAATATATTTGGATTTATGAGGCTAGTAATTGATCTTTTTATTACGAAACTTTTTTATCCTAATGCTCGAATACTTCGTCGTCCATTTTTTATAAGAAATGAAGGTTCTTTTAGTTTTGAAAAAGGACTCTCAACTGGTCCTGGTCTTATAATTGAAGTTTTTGGTAAAAATGCAAAGATTCAAATTGGAAAAAATATGATAGCCTCTAATAATTTACATATAGGAGCCAGTGAAAGTGTCATAATCGGCAATAATGTGTTGATTGCTGGAAGCGTTTATATTTCAGATCATAATCATGGTAGTTATTCTGGTGAATTCCAGTCAAGCCCACTAGAAAGTCCTGTTAATAGAGAGCTGACCTCACTTCCAGTAAAAATTGGAAATAATGTTTGGATAGGTGAGCGTGTATCTATTCTACCTGGTGTTTCTATTGGTCAAGGTGTAGTTATTGGAGCTGGTTCAGTTGTAACTAGAAGTTTGCCTGATTTTGTAATTGCTGCTGGTGCTCCTGCAAAAATTATTAAGCAATACGATTTAGAAAAGAAGATATGGCGTTCAGAAAAGTGAATCTTAATTTTTTAAGATTTATATATAAGCCATGGGCTATGTTTTTTATTTCAACCCTCGCTTGTGTTGTAACTTTAATTATTGAGCGCTTATTAGGCATTGAGTGGGACTTCCATCCAGATTCAAATACTTATATTGTTTGGTCTAAGGGATTTATGGTTGATGCATGCTCTACATATAATTTAAGCTGTGTGAGTGATTTAAAAGGCAATTTATTCTATTTAATAGTTGATTTTTTTCATTCTAATATTCAGTTAGTAGTGTTTTTTAATATAATAATTTATTCAATTACAAACTCAGCTATTAGTAATTTTTTTAGAAATAATTGTAAGCCTCAATCTGAAGGATATCTTGGTTTATTATTTCTTTTAGTCATCTTTAACCCATATAGGACTCATCTTTCATTGTATGTTTTAAAGGACACCCTAATAATTGCTTCTTTAGTTTTTTTAACTTTAAATAAAAAAAATGTCTTTTCAACAATCTTTTTTATTTTCGGAGCTTTTTTAAGAAATGGCTGGATAATTTATTTCCTTTCATTTATTAATATCAGTAACTTAAATAATATTATAAGAAAAAAAAATCAATTTAATAAGAAAAATTTATATTTTATATCTTTCGCTTTATTGTTACTTACCTCTTACTTTGCCTGGTTTGTTATTCATTATTGGCATACCATTGTACATGTCACTACTAATACAAATGGAAATATGACTTTTAGGGATTTTGACTCTGTGCCTTCCTTTTATGAATTAGGAATTTTAGGCTCAGTAATTAGAGCTTTTCTGTGGCCCCTTCTATATCTTACTGGTGTCTTTATTTTTTTTAGTCCAAGCATAATGTATTTACCAATTGCTATAGGGTCTTTCTTTATTCAATTTTGGGTTTTCAATCACTTTAAAAATCCATTAAGATTTCTACCTATTTATCTTTCAATATTCCTATCAATGGGCATTTTTGCATTTATTGTGTCAGGATTTACAAGCTTTATAAGATATTGCCTTCCACTTATGGCCATACTTCCAATTTTGCTAATAAATGAAGACAATAGGACTACTAAAGAGCATCTAACTAATTAAGGATAAATAAATAATGATTGGTAGAATTACATATGCTATCTTAAGAAGAATGTTTAATTTTTATGTGTCTCTTTTTGATGGAAAAAAATATAAATTTGATCAAAATTATAATTTGAAGTTCATTGATAAATGTTTTGAAGATCGTAAAAGTAACATTTCTAACAAGGATATTTTTCAAAGAGTAAGCAAATCTTATAATAAAGCAAAAATTTCACAAAATAATGCCCATGATGTTTATCAAGTTGGAAACGAGTGGGTTCCAATATATAAAAAGTACATGAGTGAAATTATGATCGCACTAAGTGAGGAGGATAATGATGCTTTAGAGGGTATATATAATAATTTTCTACGGGAAAAGTGTAGTACTGGACTTGCTGGTATTGGTGGTTATGAAAGAATGACTAGAAATTACTTTTCTGGCCATATTAGTGTCAAAAATGCAAGAATTTATATGAAAGATGTGATTCATAGATTTAATATTTGGAAAAATGAAATTGGAGGCACTTCTGACATAGATTGCCTTAAAGGCCCATTATTAGGTAACCCATATGGACACTATGTAAATGGTATTTTTATTGAAGCCAGTTCACACTATAACCACTATTATGCTACTAAAATTAGGATGTTGCAAGAAAATCGCTCACATAGTAAAGTATTGGAACTAGGTGCTGGTTATGGCAATATGGCATATTATCTGATGCGTGACTCTGATAATCTAACTTACCTTGACTTTGACCTTCCAGAGAATTTTGCTCTTACAGCTTTTTATTTATTGAGTGCATTTCCGAACAAAAAAATTGCGTTATATGGCGAGATTGACATAGAAAATGATAATTTAGAGTCGTATGATGCGATTTTGATGCCTAATTTTGAAATTGAGAAGATGGGTAATGACTCAGTGGAGTTAGTCTTTAATTCTTATAGCTTGGCTGAAATGGCTCATGAAACAATAAATAACTACATTAACATTATTAATAGAATTTCAAAAAAGTATATTTTTCATCTCAACCATACTAAGTATAGCTCAATGTCTGCGGATGACTTTCCTATTGATGATAATAAGTTTAAGTTAGTTCATCGAGTTTCCGCCAAGTGGAATATGGCTATTAATTTTGCTATGGATGAATTTGAGTTCCTCTATCAATCTAAGAAATAATATCTTAGATTATTAATAAGATCAAATATTTTAATTTATGAACAGAAAAAAAATTGCAATTATTGGATCAGTAGGATTGCCCGCAAAATATGGCGGATGGGAGATACTTGTTGATAATTTGATATCTGAGCTCGCTAATTTTTTTCAGTTAACAGTCTTTTACTCCTCACCAAGATACGAAAATAAATTATTTTTACTTTTTAAATCTATGAATATATTTACCTTCATAAGGTTTGCATTTGATCTTATTTTTTCCAAAATATTCTTCCCAAAGGCGAGAATAATCCGCAGGCTATATTATATTAGGAATGAAGGTAGTTTTATATTTGGAAAGGGGTTTTCTAGTGATCCAGGCCTTGTTATTGAGGTGTTCGGTAAGAGTTTAAAAATTGAAATTGGTAGGAATATGATGGCATATCATAATTTACACATTGGAGCCTTGGAGAGTGTAATAATAGGTGCTGGTTCAGTTGTTACAAAAAGCCTGCCTAATTTTGCAATTGCAGCAGGCGTCCCAGCCAAAATTATTAAAAGGTTTGACATAGAAAAAAACATCTGGAAGTCTGAAAAGTGATTTTTTCTTGGATAAATTTTTTATACAGACCTTGGGTAATGTTTTTTGTATCAATCTTAGTATGTTTTGGTGTATTAACTATTGAGCGCTTTCTAGGAATTGAGTGGAACTTTCACCCAGATGCAAATACTTATTTCGTATTATCTAGCGAGGTATCGCAAAACATTAAGGAAGTTTTTCTTGGATATAAAGTTTATTGGGAACCTTTAGACCCAGCAATGAAGACCCTTTTTGAAAAACCCAAAGACCCTTCAGGTTATAGGTCTTTCCTGGAAATCAATATTAACTTGGATAGCATGTTAAAAGGTCTCTCCCTTGTAAAGGGTTATTTATTTTATGTTATTGTAGATTTATTTGATTCTGACATTAGATTTTTAATAATCCTAAATATATTTATTTATTCAATTACAAATTCAGTAATTACTATTTTTTTTAAAAATAATTGTAATCTTGAATCTCAGAAGTATCTTGGATTATTATTCCTTCTGGTTATCTTTAACCCGTATAGAGCCCATCTTTCAGTACATGTTTTAAAGGACACTTTGATAATTGCCTCCTTAGTTTTTTTTACATTAAATAAAACAAAAGTCTCTTCAATAATTTTCTTTATCTTTGGGGCTTTTCTAAGAAATGGTTGGATAATCTATTTCCTTTCATTTATTAACTTTAAGGTTTTACTATTACTGATAAGGGAAAAATCTGGTTTTAATAATAATAATAATAAATACTTGTTATTTGCAGTTTTAGCATTAATTTGTTACTTGATTTGGTTTATTGATAACAATTGGGGAACAATCATTCATATTTTCACTAAGACAAATGGAGATATGACTTTTAGAAGCTTTGATTCTGTTCCCTCATTTCATGAACTAGGAATTTTAGGGTCGATCATTAGGTCAATCTTATGGCCTATTTTATATTTAACTGGAGCTTTTATTTTCTTAAGTCCTACTATTTTTTATTTTCCAATTGCTTTAGGCTCATTCTTTCTAAATTTGTGGATTATCAAACACTTTAAGAGTCTCCGTTCTCTCACACCAGTCTTACTGTCTGTATATTTATCAATGGCCATATTTGCTTTTATTGTGTCAGGATTTACTAGCTATATTAGATATTGCCTCCCAGTTATGACTATAATTCCAATTTTATTAATTAACGAAGATAGAAGATTAGCGAAAGAACAGAAAACATAATTAAAGGTACCATGTTAAAATTATACATATTCTCATTTATTAGCAAAATTTTATGAAATTAGCAATAGCAATAGCAATAGCAGGAACAGGTTATGTAGGAATCTTTTTTAGGCTTATTAATATCAAAAAACCATACAGTAATTGCCTCGATATTGATAAGGATAAGGTGGGCTTAATTAATCAGGGTTTATATTCGTGATTTTTTTGGAGACAATTCTATGAAGATAACCCCTATTATCCTTTCTGGAGGTTTGGGTGAGCGTCTTTGGCCGTTATCAAGGAGCCAACATCCAAAGCAATATCTAAACCTATTTAGTGACAAATCCATGCTCCAAGAAACCATCTTGCGCTTGAATGGGTTAACAAATCTTCAAAAGCCTTTGATTGTATGTAATGAAGAACAACGCTTTTTAGTGGCCCAACATTGCCAACAGATTGATACAATAAGTCCAACCATATTGTTAGAGCCTGTTGGTAGAAATACTGCACCAGCCATTGCAGCAGCAGCGTTACAATCTATTAGAGAACATGGAGATACAGTGCTACTGGTTTTGCCAGCTGATCATTATATTGAAGATATTGATGCACTACATCGGTCAATAGATGTCGCTACTAAACAGGCACTGAACAGTAGACTGGTAACCTTTGGAATTGTTCCAACAGACGCCAATACTGGTTATGGATATATAGAATGTTCCAAAGAGAGATTTGATGATGCGTACCGGGTTGAAAGGTTCGTTGAAAAGCCTGACCAGAAAACCGCCAATCACTTCTTAGAGAAGGGCAGCCATCTATGGAATAGTGGCATGTTTATGTTCAGAGCTAGCACCCTGATAGACGAATTAACCACACACTCTCCAGATATTGTACTGTCAGTTACTAAATCCATCGAGAAGGCCACTCAAGATCTTGACTTTGTCAGGCTAGGTGAGCAGGATTTTGATTCATCCCCATCCGAATCTATTGATTACGCACTTATGGAAAAATCTGACAATTGTGTTGTGGTTCCTTTGGACGCTAATTGGAGTGATTTAGGGTCTTTCTCGTCACTATATGATATCTCTTCAAAAGATAATAATGCCAACGTTATCAAGGGTGACGTGCTAGCTGAAAAAACTAATAATAGCTATATTGATACCAATAACCGTTTAGTGGCAACGCTTGGCATTGAAAATATTGTTATTATAGATACTCCTGAAGCATTGCTGGTTGCTGGCAAAGATGAGCTTCAGGGCTTGGGTCAGATTGTTGAAAAACTAAAACTGCAAAATAGAGAGGAACTGGATTTAAATAGTAAGGTTTATCGGCCATGGGGGTGGTATGATTTAATTGAATCAGGTAATACTTATAAAGTAAAAAAACTACATGTAAAGCCTGGAGGCAAACTATCTCTACAAAGCCATAAACATCGTGCAGAGCATTGGGTGGTAATTAGTGGTATTGCAACAATAACAAATGCGGATAAGAATATAATATTAATGGAAAACGAATCAATATATATTCCTATTGAAGCAAAGCATTCGATTGCTAATTTAGCTGATACCCCACTTGAGGTTATTGAGATTCAAACTGGCTTATATTTTGGTGAGGATGATATTATAAGGTTTGAAGATATTTATGGGAGATAATTTTGATAATGTTTAACCAATATGCTTTACGTTACATTATAGAATTGATGCCGCTGTATTTATTTTTGGTAAATACAACTATTCCAAGCGTATCTTGTATGTTGTCTAATTACGAAGTAGCTAATATGAAAATGGTTTTTAGAGTTAAATATGGAAAAAAATAAAGTAGCATTAATTACCGGTATAACTGGGCAAGATGGGGCATATCTTGCAGAATTTTTATTAAACAAAGGTTATGAGGTGCATGGCATTAAACGTCGTTCATCATCATTTAATACTGCTCGTATTGATCATCTGTATCAAGATCCACATGAGTTTAATAGAAAATTTATACTGCATTATGGAGATTTGACAGATTCATTGAGCTTGGTTAGTGTTATTCAACAAATCAGCCCAGATGAAATTTATAATTTGGGCGCACAGTCCCATGTTGCTGTATCGTTTGAATCGCCTGAATATACTGCAGATACAGTTGGCCTTGGCGCTTTAAGAATATTAGAAGCAATTCGTATTTTAGGCCTAGAGAAAAAGACTCGATATTACCAGGCATCTACTTCAGAATTATATGGCGAAGTACAAGAAGTCCCACAAAAAGAAACTACTCCTTTTTGTCCCCGTTCACCATACGCGGTTGCAAAGTTATACGCTTATTGGGTTGCGGTGAATTACCGTGAAGCTTATGGTATTTATGCGTGCAATGGCATTTTATTTAACCATGAATCCCCGATACGTGGAGAAACTTTTGTAACTCGTAAGATTACTAGGGCACTATCACGTATTTCACTAGGCATGCAAGATACAGTTTATCTTGGTAATATGAATGCTAAAAGAGACTGGGGCCATGCCAGAGACTATGTAGAAATGCAATGGTTAATGCTACAACAAGATAAACCCGATGATTTTTGTATTGCTACTGGTATTCAGTATTCAGTGCGGGATTTTGTTGATTTTGCTTGGGGTTATTTAGGAAAAAAGATTCATTGGAACGGTGCAGGCTTAAATGAAAAAGGATATGATTCTAAAACAGGAAACTTGGTCGTGGCTGTTGATCCACGTTATTTTCGACCAACGGAAGTTGAATCACTTCTAGGCGACCCATCCAAGGCTAAAGAGAAGCTAAACTGGCAACCAAAGATTACATTTAAAGAAATGGTTTATGAAATGATGGAGAATGATATAAATATTGCTAAATGTGATAGTTTGATTAATAAAAATGGTTTCAAAGCACCACGCTCTAATGAGTAATTTATTTAGTAATGAATATTAATGACAAAATTTATATTGCAGGCCATTGTGGATTAGTTGGTTCTGCGATTGTTAGACAGCTTCAATCAAGAGGTTTTAGTAATCTCCTTGTGAGTACTAAAAAAAAACTAGATCTTACTGATCAATCGAAAGTACAGAATTTCTTTTCAATTGAAAAACCAGATTATGTTATTCTTGCAGCAGCTAAAGTTGGAGGTATTTATGCTAATAACACTTATCCAGCTGATTTCATCTATCAGAACATGATGATAGAGGCCAATGTTATTAATTCAGCTTATGAAAACAAAGTTAAGCGGTTGCTATTTTTAGGCAGCACGTGCATTTACCCTAGAGAGGTTGAACAACCAATGCGAGAAGAGGCCTTACTTACTAATGTATTAGAGCCAACAAATGAGCCTTATGCATTAGCAAAGATTGCAGGAATAAAGCTTTGTGAGTCATACAATAGGCAGTATGGCACAGATTTCCGTTCAGTTATGCCAACTAATTTATATGGTATTAATGACAACTTTCATCCAGAAAACTCACATGTCATTCCTGCACTAATGCAAAGATTTCATAAAGCAAAAGAGAATCACGACACTGAAGTGTTGGTATGGGGTACGGGTAATGCGCATCGTGAATTCTTATTTGTGGATGATATGGCAGAAGCATGTTTACATGTTTTAAAATTGGACAAAGAGATTTATCAGAAAAATACTAGTTCAATGCTTTCACATATTAATATTGGCACAGGTAAAGATATCAGCATTAGAGAAATCGCAATAATCATGAAGCGTATTGTTGGATTTAATGGAAAAATTATTTTTGACAAATCAAAGCCAGATGGGCCGCCAAGAAAGCTTGTAGACGTGACTAGATTATCAAAATTAGGCTGGAGAAATAAAACAGATTTAATGCATGGATTGGAAGCAACTTATTCATGGTTTATTGATAATGTAGTCCAAGAACTAGATAGTTAACCAAATGAAGAATATCACTATAATTATTCCTGTACATAACGAGAGCTACAATCTACATAAGCTTTATGAGCGTTTATTAGCTGTCACAATACGAATGCCTAAATACAAATGGGAATATGTATTTGTAAACGATGGCAGTTCAGATAATTCTTTTGAAATTATAAGAGAATTATGTAGCTTGAGTAAAAATAATAAAGCAATGGATTTTTCTAGAAACTTTGGGAAAGAGGTTGCACTTACTGCAGGGGTTTGCGCTTCACATAATTCTGATGCAGTCATATGTATAGACGCTGACTTACAGCACCCTCCAGAGTTGTTGCCAAAATTAGTTAATGAGTGGAATAAGGGATTTGAAGTGGTTAGCACAATTCGCATAAGTAATAATAAGCAACCAGTATTAAGAAAGTATGGCTCAAGATTTTTTTATTGGATAATGTCAAAAATTAGCAGCATAGATATGGCATCACAAACAACAGACTTTGGCCTTTATGATAATAAAGTAATCAAAGCTTTTTGTCTGGTTACTGAACGCGACAGAATCTTTAGAGGTGTTGTTGAATGGATGGGTTTTAAAAAAACGCATGTAACTTATATAGCAGATGCTCGCAATAGTGGGGAGTCATCATTTTCTTATTCGAAACTATATAAACTTGCGGTTAGCAGTATTGCCTCCTTTTCACTTTGGCCGTTGAAGATTGTAGGATATTTTGGAGTGATAATTACTCTTTTTAGTGGGGTAATGTTAGTAATAATGGCGTTTAATTATTTATTTTCAGTTAATTTAAACTATACACCCATCGCGGTGGTAGTAGTTGCAAATACTTTTTTAATTGGCCTAGTATTAATTTCATTGGGATTGATGGCAGTATATATAGGCAGGATTCATACAGAAGCCATTAATAGACCCCTTTATATAATAGCAGAAAGTTTGAATTATGATTAATTTAAAGTATATAACAATAAGGCTATTATGAGTACTTAAGTATCTGAAGTTATGCCTGTATATAATGCAGAAAAATTTATAAGTGATTCTATAGAAAGTGTACTAAATCAAATTTTTGATGATTTTGAATTTATTATTGTAGATGACTGTTCTTTAGATGATAGTTGGGAAATAATAAATAAGTATGCTTATCTAGATAATAGATTTCTAGCGGTAAAAAATACTGTTAATATTGAAGGATGTAATAATTTTAATAAGGCAATAAGTTTATCTAAGGGTTAATATATTGCCGGAATATACAATGATGACATTTTTTATAAAGATAAGATTGAAAAGCAAGTGCTCTTTATGGAAGCGTATGAAGAAGTTGGCATTGTTGGCGGTGCTATGGAAATTATTAGTTAAGATGTTGTTAGATTGGGCAAAAGGTACTATGCTAGAACTGATAAAAAAATTAGTGAAAATATCTTTAGGAGTAGGCGTCTTTCACAACGCTTGCCATTGAAGTAGTTGCAAACATCCTCCTGATGGGTATTGTGCTTATGGCGATTGGTATAGTGGCATTGTATGTTGGTGCTATCCATACTGCAGTTATTAACCGGTCAATTTATATCGTGCGTGAAAGGCTGAATTTTGAAGAAAAACCGGACCTAAAATGAAAGCTGATGCTCTAAAAACAAGCTTGCAGTTATATCAAAGAGGCGTTCAGTTTCTTTCCAGCAAATTCGCTCGTGCTAGCGCTTGGTTGTTTTTCGGTACCCTCGCCACAGGGACTTTAGCTTATGTCTTTCAAATATTGATGGGTCGAATGCTTAGCCCTCATGAATATGGCCTTTTTAGCGCAATGATGGGGCTCTTTGCTTTACTTGCTGCACCCTCCAGTACTTTGATGATGGTAATTTCGCGCAAAGTATCACAATACCGCGCTGAACATGATGATGGAAGTATTACACACTTCTACTATTGGATTAATATTCGCTCCGCCATTTTTGGAGGGCTTGTTTTTGGCGTTTTTCTTCTCTTTGCACCGCAAATTCAGTTATATATGAAAACGGCAAGTATTATGCCGGTTTATCTTCTGGGTATTCTAGTGGTAACGACCTTTCTGCCGATAATCAACAATGCTTTTCTGCAAGGTATACAAAGCTTTGTGTGGCTATCTGCTTCGGGTTCATTGTGGGCCTTGCTAAAGATCATATTTTCATTTGCTCTTGTCTTCCTAGGTTTAGGTGTGTCTGGTGCTCTTGGAGGCACAATCTTGGCCGCTTTATTCGGCTGGTTTATCTCTTATTATGGTTTGTATCAGCAATTTTCGGTTGGGCGAGATAAGCCTTACCGTGCACAACATTTAACCTTCAAACCCATGCTGCCCGTATTATTCGCCAATGTTGCTTTTGCTGGTATGACACAGCTTGACATAGTGCTGGTGAACTATTATTTCTCAGCGCAAGAAACTGGATTCTATGCAGCGGCATCAATATTAGGGAAGGCGGTTATGTATCTCTCTGGTGCTACTGCTATGGCGCTTTTTCCTATGGTGGCAGAGCTCCATGCTCGTAGCGAGAGCAGTTTACATTTGTTGCTCCAGGCGGTTGGCTTGACCACTTTATTGAGTGGTACAGGTGCTATTTTTTATTTTCTGTTTGGAGAAGCGATAATTGTATTGTTTTATGGGGAAGAATATCGTAGTGCAGGAACAATACTAAAATTTTATGGTTTTGCAATTTTACCTATGGCACTCGTTATGGTGGTCGAGCACTTTTTGATTGCTAAGGGACGCGTACTTTTTTCGTATTTGTTTATTTTAATTCTACCTTTACAGTTGTTAGCGGTTTATTTTTATCATAGTACTCTATTAATAGTCGTTACAGTGGTGGGGGCATGTAGTTTGTTGGTTGCGCTTTTAGGTTTTGGGTTATTGTTCCGTTCAAGATAAATATTAATATTCAGATACAGGTATAATTTTTCTTACTTTCTGGATAATAAGTTGATGAAGACATTTTTAAGCAATATGTATAAGCAAGTAATGGAGCTAAATAAATCAAATATGTTTATTTTTAGTTATGGAAATCCAAATAGTTAGATGCTTCATCTTGGATGTGGCAAAGGAGAGTGGTCTTGTTCTTTGGGAGAAAAAGCTGACTCTAAACATTTTTTTGTCCTTTTCTGTGCCTAACTTTATTGATTTGAGAAAATTTAAATGAGCTCAGCAGAATCTTTTATAGAAAAAAAACCGACCATAACGGTTTTGCTATCGGTGTATAACGCTGAAAATTATGTCGGCATTGCTATAGAGAGTATCTTAAAACAAACCTTTTCGGACTTTGAGTTAATTGCAGTTGATGATTGTTCAACTGACAAAAGTTGGGATATTGTTCAGCAATATATGAAGCTAGATAGCAGAGTAATTGCGAAGAGAAATGAAGTTAATTTAGGAGGCTGTAAAACTCTTAATGTGGGTTTGAAACTGGCGAAGGGTAAGTACATTGCTCGATTGGATAATGACGACTGGTCTTATCCTTATAGATTAGAGAAGCAATTAGGCTTTTTGGAGACTCATCCAGATGTTGGTATTGTCGGTGGTGTTATGGAAATAATGAACCAACATGGGGAGGTCATAGGCCAAAGAAAATATAATATTTCTGATCAGGAAATTAGAAATAAGATTTTTCGTTACAGTCCTTTTTCTCATCCTTTAGTTATGATTCGAAAATCTATTTTAGATAAAGTTGGGTATTACGATCCTGCATATGCGCCAGCAGATGATTACGAACTTTATTTCAGAATTGGTAATGAATCACAATTCGCTAATCTACCTGATGTTATTATGCGTTACAGAGTAATACCCAGTTCAATAACATTCATGCAAACTAAAAAGATGGAATTTGCTACCATAAACGTGCGTAATCAATTCAGTAAAAATCCAAATTATAACTTTACCCTTGTCGATAAAATTTATAACGCACTCCAATATCTTTCTATATATATTCTCCCTTCAAGATTAAAAATATATTTATTTAACTTGTTAAGAAATAATTAGGAAATATCATGAATGATAAAAAAGTTATTTTAATTACAGGGGGTGCATCTGGATTAGGTGAAATTATTGCTAAGCGTTTTGTATCCAAGGGGCATATTGTTTATTGTACTTCCCGTAATATTAAATCGTTAAAAGTTGTTGGCGTTAATTTTATAGAATTAGATATTACTTCTGATTTTGGATGCCAAAATGTGATCTCCAAAATAATAAAGAATGAAAAGCGCATTGATGTAATTGTTAACAATGCTGGCATAACATTATCTGGTCCTACACTTAATTTTTCAGTTGATGATTTTAAAAAAATATTAGATACCAACGTTGTTGGTTCATTTCGTTTGATAAAGGCATTATGTTTGCATACACCTAAGCCAGAGTTGGTTGTTAATATTACATCCCTTAATGGTTTTTTATCATTTCCAAATTTTGGTTTATATAGTGCTTCTAAATTCTCGATGGAAGCTTTGGGGTTAGCGCTACGGTATGAATTGGCGCCCAAGACGAAAGTGGTGAATGTTGCGATTGGGGCCTTAATATCAGAATTATCAAAAAAAATGCCGCATAAACCAGCAAGGGAAAAAAGTTTACTTCTTAAATGGCTTTTACCTCTCACAGATCCAACCAAGGTTTCTATAGTGATTGATAAATTAATCAACGCTCCGTCTGTGCCTGCTAGAATTTTAATAGGTAGAGATGCACATATCGTCAATATATTGCAAAAAATTCTACCGTCTTATTTCTTTGATAAAATAATATTTTTTATTTGGAATAAAAAATAATTACAGTGATTGTTTATTTGAAATTTTTTTTAATTCCGTTTAAATTTCAAAATAACTTTCTCATCTTTTGGTGTAATTGCTCATTAATATGAAAGTCTTATATCACATACCTTCGCTTGATTCGATTTATGCGCAGCGAACTATATACCACGGATTCAAAAATGCGTTCATTGATCTAGGACATGAATTTCAATCATTAACGGCGGATGATAATTTGGAAGATATACTTGAGAGTTATCGCCCTGATTTATTTATTACGGCAAGCCACTCTTACTATAGGAAATATATAGATTTTGATTTGTTGCGACGATACAGAAGTGAAGGGTTATTTGTTCTTGTGAAAATAGACTTTTGGGATTCGCCGATATCAGCAATAAGAATCAATGAAGCTCGATCATTGAAAGACGACACAAAACTTCTCGACTTGATATCAAGCGGTGATATGGGCGATGCTTTCTTCCATGTGCTAGAACAGGATGACCAGAGAATGGATGGCTTTAAAGAAACAACAGGGCATAAATACCACACCATACCTCTCGCTGCAGATAAAACTCTGCTGAAGCCTATTTATGATTCACGATTTAAAGCCGATATCTCTTTCATAGGAAGCGCGTTAGCGGAAAAACGTGAATTTTTTAAAGATAATGTTTTTCCATTTGGCCAAAAACACAATCTACGTATTTACGGCCAAGACTGGACACGTGGTGATCGAGTGCTCAGTTGGATTCAAAGGGGAGGGCAATATTTTAATGTTAAATTGTTAGCTCAAATACGTAAACCGAAATTGGCTCTTGAAGATGAAGCAAGGATTTATACATCATCGGTCGTTTCCATAAACGTGCACGAAGAGTATCAACGAAGTTATGGGGGGGATTGTAATGAACGTACTTTTAAAATTCCTTTATGTGGAGGTTTTGAGGTAGTCGATAATGTTGCTTGCATAAAACGCTATTTTGTAAGCGGCAAGGAGCTTATAATAGCTGAAAATTCAGAAGAATGGGTAGATATGGTTCAGTATTATTTAAAGCATCCTGAGGAGCGCGAACTGATTATTGAGGCAGGAAAAAAGCGAGTTTTGAGTGAACATACTTACCATAATAGAGCGGATCAAATGATTAAAATTAAAAAAGGGGAGATTTCTTGAAGTCTATAATTATCAATCTCGGCTGTGGTAAAACTCGTATTCCAGATAGTATTGGTGTCGATTGTGAAGAAATATCAGGTTCAGTTGATGTTGTGCATGACTTGAATGTCTTGCCATATCCATTTAGTAATAATTTTGCCGATGAGATTCATTTCTATCATGTTCTGGAACATCTCGATAATCCCGTTGCTAAGCTGGAAGAAATACACCGAATACTGAAATCCGACGGAGTTCTATATATGCGTGTACCGCATTTTTCAAGTAATGGCGCATTTACTGATATTACTCACAAACGCCCATTTTCTTTCTATAGTTTCGATGTGTTTGAGGAGGGCAACTATCATGCGTATTACTCCAAAGTTCGATTTAAGATCTTGCATAAAGAATTGAAATATTTTGGTTTATATCCAAATAATGGTATCTATGAAAAATATATTCATAGAAATCAATGCTCTATGTTTGCAAAACCCTTTGTTTTATTAATTAATGGGCTGATGAGACTTTCGCCTATGTTTTTTGAAAGAGTTTGGTGTTACTGGGTCGGTGGGGCCTGCGAAGTTGTAATTACAATGAAAAAGGCATGAATAAGTATATGAAAAATAGAAAGCCTCAAATCATAAGAAATCAGAAAGAATTTTTTAATGAGAATGCCACACATGAAAAGCCAATATTATCCTCTTCTTTTTTCTTAGAGTATGTCAATAAGGAGCAAGTGTATGGTTTCAGATGGCTTGGTGATGCAAAGAGCATCCTTGATTATGGGTGTGGTACTGGGACAACCATAGAGGCCTTTTCCAAAGTTAATACACTTGATTCGTTCACTTTTATAGGTGTCGATATTGCAGAAAATGCTATAAAGAAAGTAAAATTAAATTTCCCTAATGATACTTTTTTTTATATTGAGAATAATAAAATCCCTTTATTATCAGACGACAGTGTTGATGGTGCTTACCTCATACATGTTCTCCATCATTCTTATGAGCACCAAGAAATTTTTCAGGTAATTCATGAAAAATTAAAAAAAGGTGGTAAGTTTCTTATAAATGATCTTTCTTCAAATAATCCTTTTGTGAAATTGTCACGATCAATTTTTTTGTTTTTACCATCATTTATTAAACGTAGATTTGCTGACGATCTTGTTGTTGATGGTGGTATTCCGGACAAATATAAGGTGAATTCTGATGAGGTTGTATCCACACTTCGCGAGGTTGGCTTTAAAGTCGAGGAAATTGGCTATGGGCATCTGTTTTTATTTTTGTTTGCTTGGGTTGATCGTTTTATTCCACTTTCCAATTACAGAATATTTAGAGTAATATATTCTGCTCTTGGTCGTTTTGAACAAAAATTATTGAAATATAGTTTCTTTCAAAAATATGCTGAAGTCTTTTACATAAAGTGTAAAAAATGACAAACTTTAATACAGAAAATAATATCACTAATACTAATTACAGCAATTCATTTTTAAAGTCGGTAGTTTTAGTGACGCCAACTTTTCATATTAAAGGAATTTATTTACTAAAGTTAATTCAAGTCCATGGAAGCGTAAAATAAGGTTGGAGTATATATAGGCGACTGGTCAATAGGGCACTAACTGATAAAAGAAAAACTGGCTTTACTTCATACCGTTAGTAAGTAAGTCTTGTTTAACTTTAGCATGTAGATATATGACTTCTTAACTGTAGTATAAGGTTTTTTTATAATAATAAAGTGTATTTACTTTTTATTTATACTTTCTTTTTTTAAGTAATTTAAGTGCATCAAGGCTCAGCTCAAATATGAAAACTATATATATTCGTCATACTATTGTGTTTGCGCTACTGGCAGCTTTAATGAGTGCAATCTTCTTTTTTGGTTTGGACGCAGAAGAAATTATATTCAGTGGTGATCAATTTTTTCGTTTTAATGCGCACGAAGCATTTACCAAATCTTTTTTTCTGCGAAAATCAAATGACCTTGGGGTTTTAAATGGGTGGCAATTTATAACTGAATTCTGGGATTCAATTTACTATCAAGTAGTATATTTATTCGAGATTTCGCCCAAATTAGCGGAAATTATTCTTTTTTATTTGGTTTTGTTCTTATCGATGTTTTTGTCATTCTTTGGTTTTAATAAATTGGCTAAGTATTTTAAAATCAAGTCAGATTCTCTAATCGTATATTTTATTGTTATTTGGTATTGCTTTAATCCCTACACGCTTGCGCTTTGGCATGGCGGCGTATATAACTTAGGGTCAAGCTTGACTTATTCATTAGCTCCATTAATTTTTTATCAATTTAACAAAGCTATTTTTTCTGCCACAAATAAGATACAAATTCTTATTTGTGCATTGCTAATTGTCATTGCGTCATTTACGTTTTGGTTGATGGCGCCCCTTGTGTTTTTTCTTATTCTTTATTTTATTTTCAGAATTATATTAAAGTTTAAATTATGGCGAATAGCTCTTGCAAACATTACTTATTTTCTTCTATTTTATATTCCGCTGGTCAGCTTTATTTTATTTGGTATTTTGCATGAGTTTTTCAATAATATGGGAGATAATAACGCTAATTTTTCCCAAAATTTTGGTAATCTACAAGGTGGGATTTGGTATCAGTTAGGAATGATATTTTCTTGGGGGATTTACACTGTCTGGCATCCAAGATCAATGTATCCATTTGGAGATTATTTCTTTTCCTCACCCTACATAACAGGAATTTTTCTTGTATATGTTTTTGTGGTTTTTGGATTGTTCTTCTATTTCACCAAAACTAGACAAGCAATCAATCTTGGCAATACTAATAATTTAATTACTCAAATTCAAACATACCCTAAACGAGGATGGTCTTACTTTGTAAGGTTCGTCGCAGCTTTAGAGTCAAATCCAACTAGCCGTTTTCGATTATTTTCAAATTACATTAAATCTAAGCGAAAGAACAATCTTATAAGGCTTGGGAATTTAATCGAAAGGATTATAAAATACATAAAGCAAGTAAGGTCTTTCTTCTTTAAAGATGTCGAAGTTATAGAGCCAAGTGCAAATATCCTATCATTAAAACATATAACCATAACACTGTGTGCAATCCTTGTTTGTTCTGTGTTCTTGGCCAAGGGTGCCCAAGATCCATGGGGACATATATTTCTTTGGCTTTATAATAACGTACCTTTCTTTGTTGTATTCAGAACTCCGGATATTCGATTTGGATTCGTCATCATACTTTGCCTAGCGCTTCTACTGCTCTTTGTTTCACAATACTACCGCCGATTCATTATCATTTTAGGAGTAATCTCATTCACAGTATTGCAATCATGGCCTCTTCTTTCTGGAATAGCAGTAAAAGGTAGCAATGTAGACGATAGGTACTATGATCGAATTATCCAGATACCTGAGAACTACAAAAATATTTCCTCATTTATTAATAAACATGCAATGGTAGACGCATATGTCCTGACTCTTCCGTCGATTTCATACGGACGTTACAATTTACCGAATGATGACCATCTTGTTGGCCAAGATCTACTTCCAAAGCTGATTGACGCTCCGTTTCTATATGTTTCATCATCAAACGGAATGTCGAAAAGAACCTATGATCTTCTCAATGATATTATTAGTAATGAGCAATATGAGAGGCTCAAGGATTTCCCGATCAAATATGTCTTATTGCGCAATGATATCTGTCCCAAATGCCAGCAAGCATCAATTATGAAATTAGGTAAAGTGGCCGATTTGGTATATCAAGACTCTACATTTTTTCTTTACCAGATGAAGAGTTATCGTCCTATAGTTGATTCTCCCAATATCAATTATGAGAAGGTGAGCCCGGTAAAATATCGTGTTACTTTTAGCAATATAAGCAAGTCCAATAATTTATATTTTCTACAAAATTTTAATGAAAATTGGAAGTTGTTTTCAAGTACCAATCAAATCATTGATTGTAATTATTTGAAAAGTTCTGAATTAGAAGCAAAAAGTTGTGATGACAACAAAATGACATTACTCCAACTTGAAGACTGGAAGTACTTATGGAAGTCTCCTCTTTTTGAATCCTCTCATCAGGCTAAATTGGGCTATGCTAATGGATGGGTTATATCTCCGGATGAAATTAAATCAAAAGTTCCAAGTTCAGAATACACAATAAATGATGATGGGTCGCTAAATTTCATACTCACTATCTATTATAAACCACAAATTTGGTATCTTCTATTTGGTCTATTGGTTGTTGTGTCAGTAATTATCTTTTTATGTGTTTTGTTGTTTTGGTATTCCAAATCTTACAAATTTTTAAAGCAATCAAGATAATGCCAATAATATTATTATTGATTAGCACAAACTAAATAATATTTCTTAGAAGAGCATGTTTTGACCTCAAATAAATATTTTTAAATAAGGTTCTTGATATGAAAAAAAAGTATGTTTTAAAAAATAGTGGTTAAATTATTAGTTTATTATTGAAGTATAATAATTTTTCGTCTGGAGAGATTATGAATAATAAACAAATGGCAGTATTGGTATTGTCTTGCGACAAATATGCTGATATGTGGAGACCCTTTTTGCTGCAGTTTCGGCGATTTTTTCCTGCGGAAAATTACACCTTGTATTTTGGAAGTAATCTGGTTAAATGCACGGAGCCCGATGTTATCCCCATTTTGTCCGGGAGCGATCCAGACTGGTCGACAAGTCTAAAGAGAATCTTGGCTCAGATAAAAGAGCCTAAACTATTTATAATCCTTGAGGATTTATTTCTAGAAACTCCTATTGATACAGTGGGGTTTCAGGCAGCTCTATCATGCTTGACAGAGAAAGATGCATTGCATATTAAATACTGGGCGATTCCTATGCATTTAGAAGTTACTGAAAATCCAAAAGTCGGTTTATATCCTAAAGGTGCGCCTTATCGGGCCACGGTTTGCGGTTTTTGGGATCGAGAATATTTGATGAGCTTGCTTATAGAAGGAGAGAATCCTTGGAATTTTGAAATTCTTGGCTCTTACCGCACGTCCTATTCCGATAGGTTTTATGGCTTAACGCAACCCCTATGCGAATATCGTAATATGATTGAAAAGGGCTGTTGGATTCCCCAATCTTTAGTGTGGGCGAGTGAAAATGGAATTGAATTAGCTCTCGATAAGAGACCCCTGCTAACCGGAGGCAACAAGCTCATTAGTAACTTAAAGATGTTTTACTTCGGCTTGATGCGACGGTTGCCATGGCGTTGGCGCGTTTCATTGATGAATAAACTTCGTCGCGCTTTGATTTCATATTGAGTTTTTATTAGAGATGAAATCATAAGATGTTTATTTGATGCTTGACGGCAAACAAACCTATCCATTCTATTTTCTAATAAGCATGGTAGAATAAAAGACTTAAATCTCAAATTTAAGATATTATAGGAAACAGAAAAATGACTCATGAAAATTTACTTCGGAAACAAGATGTCTCTACCTCATCAAATCGCACATTCGGTCTGGTTTTTACCGTAGTATTTATTCTTGTTGGGATATTGCCTTTGTTTTTCGGGTACTCTATCCAGTTATGGTCTTTAGTTCTGTCAGGGTTATTTTTATTGCTCGCATTGGCCAGACCAGGAGTTCTTAGCCCCCTTAATCACTGGTGGACTCATTTTGGCTTGCTTCTTCACTCCATCGTAAGTCCCATTACCTTAGGTGTTTTGTTCTTCGGGGTGGTTACGCCTATAGGTCTAGTCATGCGCTTGATAGGTCATGATCCACTGAGGCTTAAATTTGATGTTAATGCGCAAAGCTATTGGATCAAGCGTGCATCAACCAAAGAGAGTAAATCTAGTTCTATGATCAACCAATTTTAAGGAGCCGTTCAATGTCGTTTATTAAAGAGTTGTGGCTATTCATGCGTTTACGCAAAAAATACTGGCTTTTGCCAATTATGATCATGTTGGTCTTGCTAGGGGCACTTATCGTCTTTGCTCAAGGATCGGCGGTCGCTCCATTCATCTATACATTGTTTTAGCATGGATAGTTATGTTTTAGGTATTTCAGCGTATTACCACGACAGTGCCGCATCCTTACTAAGAAACGGAGAAGTTGTGGCTGCTGTTCAAGAAGAGCGCTTCACTCGTAAAAAACACGATTCTAGCTTTCCGCATAAAGCAATTGAGTTTTCCTTAAAAGAAGCCGGCATCTCTCTTGATGAAGTAGATTATATCGCTTTTTATGACAAGCCGTTTCTAAAGTTTGAGCGTCTACTAGAAACATACGTTGCCTTTGCTCCGCGTGGTTTCAACTCTTTCCGTATGGCGATGCCAGTGTGGTTAAGAGAAAAGTTGTTTCTCAAAGACCTGTTGCTTAAAGAGCTCAAAAGCTTCGCATCGGATTATGACTGGGAAAGTCGTTTGTTATTTGGTGAACACCATATGAGCCATGCTGCCAGCGCGTTTTTTCCTTCTCCATTTCAGGAGGCAGCAGTATTAACCATCGATGGCGTCGGTGAATGGGCAACTACATCGCTTGCACTCGGTAAAGGTAACACACTAGAGGTCATTAAAGAAATACATTTTCCTCATTCACTAGGTTTACTCTATTCCGCCTTCACCTACTATACAGGGTTTAAAGTTAACTCTGGTGAATATAAAGTTATGGGCCTAGCTCCATATGGTGAACCAAGGTATGCACAGAAGATATACGATCACCTCATTGACCTCAAAGCTGATGGTACATTTCGTTTAGATCAAACTTATTTTAATTACTGTACTGGACTAACAATGACTAGTAATCGCTTTGATGAATTATTCGGAGCCAAGCCTCGTAAATCGGACGAACCTCTCACTCAGCGACATATGGATTTAGCAGCTTCTGTTCAGGTTGTGACGGAGGAGGTCATGCTCCGATTAACTCGCTCAATCGCTCGAGAGACTGGGATGAAAAATCTATGTCTTGCTGGTGGGGTGGCCTTGAATTGTGTTGCGAATGGTAAAATATTACGTGACGGTAAGTTCGAGAACATATGGATTCAACCTGCTGCTGGCGATGCTGGCGGTGCATTAGGTGCTGCCTACGCAGCTCATTACTTATTCAACAAGCAGCCCAGAACAGTAAATGAACAGCAAGATGCAATGCAGGGGTCCTATCTGGGGCCCTCTTTTAGCCAAGAAGAAATCGAGCGGAGACTAACCTCTATAGGTGCTGATTTTGAAGTTTTGTCTGATGAAGCGTTACTTAAAGTTTGTGCCCAGGATCTTGAAGCGGGTAAGGCTTTGGGTTGGTTCCAAGGTCGTATGGAGTTTGGACCAAGGTCATTAGGAGGACGTTCTATTCTTGGTGATCCACGATCTGACACTATGCAGAAGACTTTAAATTTAAAAGTGAAATACAGAGAATCTTTTCGTCCCTTTGCTCCTTCGGTACTGCAGGAGCATGCGATTGATTGGTTCGACTTGAAAGGCGATAGCCCTTATATGTTACTCGTCTCAGACGTAATTGACACTAAATGGATCAATGTGCCAGAAAAAGAAAGCGAACTCTTTGGCATTGAAAAACTTAACGTCCCAAGATCAGAAATTCCTGCAGTTACCCATGTTGACTATTCTGCACGAGTTCAAACTGTTCACCGGGAAACAAATGCACGCTATCACGCACTAATTTCAGCTTTTAATGATATTACGGGTTGCCCTTTAGTAATCAATACCAGTTTTAACGTACGTGGGGAACCAATAGTATGTGTTCCAGAGGACGCATTTCATTGCTTCATGGGTACAGGTATCGAAAGCTTAGCGATAGGCAATTGCTATTTGAGAAAAGAATTTCAAGATCCAAAACTGAAGTTAAATTATGAAGCAGCATTTGAGCTTGATTAGAAGTTTTAGTCGATTTTTCGTTACATACCAGTAGTAAATTTTATGCAAAAAAATGCAAAAATACTTTCTAAAGCAGCACTAATAATTACATCTTGTGTCTTAGCTCTTACTTTGGCTGAAATATCAGCATATTGGTGGGTAAGTAATCAAAAGTCACAAGCGCAAGAAAACTGCCCTAATTACTCTGTGGGAGCATTTGGTAATTCAAGAGGCATATCTCTAGATAAGGCGTATTATGAACCTGATAGTGTTGTGAATCATTGTTCTAACGAGTTTAACTACGATTACCATATTGACAAAAATGGTTTGAGAAATCATCAAAATTATCAAAATAAACCTAAAGTTTTGGCAATTGGAGACTCATTTACTTTCGGATTTGGAGTGGAGGATGAGGCAGCATTTCCAGCATTAATTGGGGCTTATAATGCAGGAATGTGGGGAAACCCCTTTGATATTCAATATAAATCCTTTCTACGCAATGTTGAGCTTTTTAATCCCAATGTTGTGATTTGGGGGATATATGCCCCTCACATTATTACGATGATGGATGGCAGTTGGAACAAATATTGTCCTGGAGACATGAGCTTCAACATCGATAGTTCAATCGTCATGCAAATTCTCAATTGGCTGCCATTCCAAAAGGTATTTGAATCTTCATTAGGCGAGTTAATTTTTAAGAGTTTCAATATTTGGAAGGTAGGTTTAGAAAAAGATAGCCTGGTTGTGCGAAGAAACTGTTATGAAACAAAGGAGGCCTTGTTGTTTGATAAAAATATTGGTTCTACACGTTACACAAACGACAAAAAAGTAAATAAAACTTATAAAACCGAGCTTTCTAAAGTGCTCAACAAAATGGAATTTTACTTTCGTGATGCTAAGCGTGTTGCCGATCAAAAAGGCATAAAAATTGTATTTCTATTTATACCCTCGAGGCTTTATCTTCAGGTAAATGATGGGGATAATAAACTTCAAGGCAAATATGAGAATGGGTTGATGTCCCCAGAATATCCTCGGCGTATTGTGGAAAATATAATTATTAATGCAGGCTTTGATAGCAGTAGTATTCTAGATCTTAGCACTCCTCTTCTTGCCGAACCAGATTGGAGAAATAAATATTTTAAAGTTGATGCTCATTGGAATACAGAAGGACATGAATTTGTGGCAAAAGAAATTTTAACTTTCCTGAACAATTCATCTGAAATGAAATAGGAATTATATTTATAAAGTTCTTGTAAAACAAATAAAGTAACTACTGAAAAAATTATGGTTTGCTGATAAGCAAATATTATTAAAAAATGCATGCTCTTGTTTTATGTATTAGATATAGATGATTTTCCTGCCTTATCATAAAAAATGCTAAGCTTTAATAATGGATCATAAAGTGTATAGATTAAAATTAACGGTCCAATCTAAATATAAAGTCAACTCTTAGGACAATCAAAATAATGCTTCTTAAATTCCGTAAATTTGTCTTAGTCTTTTTTCTTTTTGTATTTAGTATAGTTTTCGTATTATTAATAGTGGAATTTGGTAGTAGAGGTTCATTATTATTATTGCCGGAGCTTAAATATAACAGTCATCTCGAGTTCAGGAAGTCCATTCCTTCGCCTTATTCTGATTCTGATTACGATGTAAAATCGTTTATCGACGAGTCTTACACTATACCAGGTTGGGATACTCCTCCAGGTTCACGCCTGTTAATTCCGAAAAATTTTCATGGACGTTATATTTCAATTGATAAAGGAGTCCGTCATACAACAGATGAGCCCTCTACTTTTGATAATGTTATTTTTGTATTTGGAGGATCTACGATTTTCAACAATGAAGTGCCTGATCGTTATACAGTAACTTCTTTTTTGCAGAGATTAGTTAATGATAACTCGAGCAAACGATATAAGGTTGAAAATTATGGAGCAACTACAGTTGTTTCAAGTCAAGAACTCGAAAGACTTAAATTAATTCAATTACAAAGAGGCGATATAGTAATCTTTTTTGATGGCGCAAATGACTCTTATATTTCTATTTATAATAGGGATCCGGATGGTTGGATTGTAGGGGAAAACAATAATATTTTGTTTGAAAAAGGTTGGCTTGGTAATTTTTTGGTAAAAATCCATACTAAGCTCAAGCCATATTCAACATTCGTGAATGTTTTTCTCTCACCCTATGACTATCGTTTTGAGCCTACTCATCTCCGTGATCCTCTAGAGGTTGAGGCGCTTGCTATAAAAATGCGTGCTAAATTTGTTCGCAATATTTCTGAGGCAGCTAATTATTCGATCGCATCTAAAGCGAATTTCTTTCATTTCTTGCAACCAACAATATTTACTGTAAAACAGCCCTCTCTTTATGAATATCAATTACGAAAAAATTCCTATCTGATTAGTGCAGGAATAGAGAAGACTTTAAACGAAGGCTATAAAGCTTTGATTCCTGCTGTTGAGGAACTTAAAAGAGATTATGGAATTTTATCCTTCGATATTACGAATATTTTCGACAAAAGACCTTCCGATGACGAATTTTTCTTGGATTGGGTTCACGTTACAGAAAAAGGTAATGAAGTTATTGCTAATGCAATTTTCGAAAAGATAAAATCAACATTATAAAGATGAACTCTACTTCAAGATGTTCTGCCAAAAATATATATAATTTAGAAAGATTTTTTCATTAATTATGTAGAGTAGAAAATAAACTCTTAAAACATAAGTTTTTTTTAAGAATCATGCAGAGCTTTGTTCTATAAAATGAACAAAAAAATAGGAAAATATTTATGATTGATGAATCCACAGACTATAGCTCTTCTTTCAATTTTAACGTATACGATTTAGTTCCAAAGTTTTCAAAATGTCTTGATGTTGGATGCTCTTCAGGGAATCTTGGAAAAAGACTAATAGAAAAAAAAGAGTGCAAAGTGCATGGTATAGAGCATAATAGAATTGCAGCCGGAAGTGCTTTAGCAAATGGATACGAAGAAGTCTTTGACATTGATTTAAATACTTACAAAAGTGAACTGAAAGATATAAATGAAAAATACGACACTATAATTTGTGCAGATATCTTAGAACATCTGATTAATCCTGACTCTGTACTTAGAGATATTTCTAAATTATTAGGTAAAAATGGTAGAGTTATTATCTCACTCCCTAATATAGCCTTTATACAAGTAAGACTCGAACTACTTTTTGGAAGATGGAAATATAAGAAGTATGGAATTATGGACAGTACCCATTTACGATTTTTTAGTATAAAGAGTGGATGTAGTATGGTTAAAAAAGCAAACCTAAATATAGATAAAGTTATTCCTTATAATCAGTTTGGCATTCTTAAATTATTAAGAGTATTGATCTACTTAATGCCAAGTTTGTTTGCATATCAATTTATAATAATATCAAAAAAATAAATAACTTATGAATATAAATGATTTAATACTTAATAGTGGTGTAGAGCTTGAAGAAATAATTCTGTCTTTAGTTTTGTCTCTTTTGATCGGAACAGTTATAGCCTTAGTAAATGAAAAATTAAATAAAGGATTTTCGTACGAGAGGTCATTTTCTCTGACCCTAGTTCTTATGACGATCCTTACAACTATAATTATGATTGCTATTGGCTCTAGTATTTCGTTATCATTAGGCCTTATTGGAGCACTATCAATAGTGCGATTTAGAACCGTTTTAAAAAATACGTTAGATATGTCCTATTTATTTTGGGCTATAGCGATAGGAATTACTCTTGGGTCAAAAAACTATCTTTTGGCTATTATTGTAACTATTTTTATAATAATTGTTCTCTATATCATAGAGACTTTCAATTTATTGGGCAGGTATAACGATGACTATATAATTGTAATTAACAGTGATTCAGGTGATCTTAAATCTAATGAAGTAAGTGATATTTTTTTATCTCATGGTGTAAAAGGGCAGTTAAAATCAAAAACATATACAGATAGCAAATCAAATAATGTCTATTCAGTTAAAGTCGGGAAAAGATCAAATATTGAAGGTGTAATTGACAAATTTCATAAAATGCCAGGCGTTGATAAGGTTCAGGTATTCACTCCTAATACAGACTTAAATGTATAGAACCAAAACCTATGCTTAATTTAAAAAGAGACTTACGTGTGTGAAAAATTTAATTGCTATTTTATTGCTTTGTTTAGCTTCGGTCTTTAACTCTTGTTATGCAGAAAATTTAATAGTAAACGGGTCTTTTGAAGAGGGGGTAGGCGATAATTTTGATTTTTGGCATAGTGATGCAGATTACGAGAATGTTGTAGACAATGGAGTCTTTAATTCTATAAAAATTCCAGGAAGAAACAATGTCTTTGATATTGGCACAAGGTATTTTGATAATGAAATTGAATTAGAATACAAGTCTAATTCGCCATTAATTCTTAATGACTTAACAATTGAGATTGTAGGTTACAGTTATCAAAATGTAATTATTTTTAGAATTCTACATAATATTTATAGTGCAGATAGTGACACTGAATTATTTTCTATTTTAGGGGAAGAAAAATCAATATCTAAACTCAGAAGAAATATTATTTCAGATGGCAACAATATAATACTACCTAGTGCGTTAGATTCAATAAATAGAGCAAATACAGAGCATAATTATAAATCTAGCGACATAAAGAGACTTCAAGTAATTATAAAAAGCGCAACACCAAACAAAAATATTGTAATTTATGGTTGGGAAAAGTATTTTTTGAAAAAGTATAAAGAGCCATCCACTGTAAGCATAAATGACAGTAATCTAAAGTTGTTTGATATTGAAGATACTAGAAAGACTTTTAACCAATATCCTAATCTTATTTTTACAGAATTTGCCTCATCTAAGGGGTACAAACATTTAAAGTTAATTTCAACTAAAGATAAATCATCTGTAGCTTCGCAGCAGCTAAGAGTTGAGCCTAATCTTAAACATTATCTTACTATTGATTCAAAGGTTCTGACGGGCAGAATGAGGCCATACTATGAAATATTGGACATAGATACACAAGAAATAATTTTTTCTAACTCTGTAGATGTAGATTTTTCTCAGAGAGTGTGGGTAAGAAGCGGCGGATCATTTGTTTCAAAGAGTGGAAATATAGAAGTAAGGCTATTCTCGTTTCCCAATAATGTTTACGGAAAATATGGAGTAAATATAGAGTACGATAATATCATTATTGAGTCAGAATTAAGTACTAATAATGATATTTCTCATAACTGTCTCTCTTTAGTTAAGGGCAATGATAGTGAATATTTTTCATGTAAATTAACGATTGATGACTTGTTAGATGACGAGTTTAAAAAAACTATATTTGAAGAAAAACAAAATACAGTTAAGATTGATACCTATGATTTGATTTTTGATGAAAAATCATTTTGGAAAAGTATATCTAGTAATAAAGGAATTCAGGCAAATGATCTAATTTCTGGAGAGAGCAATATGTATCCAGCATTACTCGTTCATAATGATAGAGAATATAAGGTAAAAATTAGAATCAGGGGCGATACTGCAACACATACATTCTCCCCAACAAAGTCCTGGAGAATTAAATTTGTAGAACCAAAATATTTTGGAAAAAGAAAGTCAATTAATTTAATAAGACCAGAATCTAGAGGAATTATTGCTGAAAACTTTAATTACTACATGGCAAGAAAATTTGATCTAATATCACTGGAAAATAAATTTGTATTTTTAAATGTGAACGGTATTCCATACGGTGTTATGTTTGAAATTGAGCATTGGAATGAGGGTATCCTTGAAAAAAATCAAAGGCCAGCAGGGAATATATATGGCGAAGAAAATAGAGTAAGTGGAAAAAAATTCGGCGAACAGTCTAGCATCATATTTAAAAAATATCTAATAAGGGACCATAGCGAGTGGAAGAAGTATTCAACAGATAAGAATAACCATAAGAAGAATAAGCAAGATATTCTTTTTTTAAATAGGCTTATAAATAATGATTTATATGATTATTTTTATAATGTAATGAATGTTGAAAATTGGATCAATTGGAGCGTATTATCCGTATTGATTGGAAGTGAGCATCAAGATTCATTTCACAATAACCGTTTATATTTTGATAATACTATAGGAAAATTTGAAATGGTTCCTTGGGATGCGCATACAAGGTTTACTACAGATAAATCACATGCCTTATTTAAGCCTTACTATATAAAATCAATTAGTGAAAGATACAATTATTACATGGATTATCTTTTTAAGGATAAGGAAATTTACAATATACGAAATAAAAAACTATGGAGCTATTTAAATAATAGCAAAAACATCAAAGACGATAATGAGTATTTAGCATCATTGGTAGAAAAATTAATACCCCACCTTTCATTAACACGAAGATATGATTTGGACTTTGGCAAGGAAGAGATAAGTACATCCAAATTCAATAAAAGATTAATCCTAATGTTAGAGGAATACAAAGAATACCGTGAAAAAGTATTAGAGCTATTAAGAACGAACCCTATGCTTTTGAATATTGACATAGGTTCAGATACAGAAAATAACAATGGTGAAGATATAACCAGAGTAGATTTGTACAGAGACGATAGAAGAAACGAAATAAGCTCTATCGATGTAGAGATTAAATTTAAAAAAAATATAGAGTCAAAAGAGTTAAGAATATATAAAGATAATGGTGATGGAGTTTTTGATATAAAAAATGACATTTTAATGACTGTCGCATCAAGGTTTGGCAACGTAGTAGTCAACGATGTAATTGCATCTAAATTTTATCACAACAAGTATTTGTCTAACTTACCTTACACTATTGCTAGCGACATGCTAGATGATAATGATAATTTAATAGCTAATGATAAGAAGATTCTTTTAAAGTATTTCTCAAAGGGACCTGATAATTATTACTATATTAATCACTGGCCCAGTTCGGCCAAAGATACTTCTGTTGTAAAAAATATACTAACCAGTATTGCAATATTACCAAAATATTCAAATACAACAACATATTTTATAAAAACTAATGACTCTATACTTGCCGAGAAAGATATAGATATATCTGTTAATAATTCATCGACAGGAGAAAATATAGTTTATTCAAAAAGTAAAAGTCTAAAAAAGACGCATTATATTTATTACAATAAAAACAAAAAGGCAGAGGACAGGGCAAATTCTATTAAGAAAGGGCTAAAAGTTGAATCTATAAATTTTCCACTCTATAGCAAGAAAGACAGGAAGTTGTTTTTATTTTTTGACAGAATTATGCAATCAGAGAAGGAATTTTTATCAAGATATGAATTTATTAAGAAAAATTCAACAAAAGAAAAAAGCTACATAATACATCCTGGTTCTTATGACATAAGTGATACAGTAATTGTTCCTTCAGGTTTTGAATTAATTATAAGTCCTGGAGTTAGGCTGAGATTTTTACCTGGAAGGTCATTGATTTCATATGGAAGTGTTATTGCAAATGGCACTGATAAGAATAAGATATATTTTGAATCTTCGAGTTTAAATAAACAGTGGGGGGTTTTAGGTGTAATAAACTCTAAAAGCTATAACTTCTTTAATTATTGCGTATTTGATGGCGGTGGGAGTGACCTTATAAATGGCGTGCATTTATCAGGCATGTTATCTATGTATAATTCTGATGTAAATATTAGTAATTCAGTATTTAAAAATGCGAGCAAAAATAATGGTGACGATGCACTAAATGTTAAGAATGCATTTGCGCATATAGAAAAGTCACACTTTATTGCTAATCATAAGGACGCTATAGACCTTGACTTTGTTGATAAAGAGTCTGAAGTATTAGGCAGTTTTTTTAAAGACAATGGAAATGATTCAATTGACATATCAGGATCAAATAATATTTTCCTAAGGGAAAATATTATTATAAATAGTGGAGATAAAGGGATTAGTGCCGGGGAAGAGTCTTATGTAGTGGTTGAGAATAATAAAATTAAAAACAATTCTTATGGTGTTGTATCTAAGGACAGCTCAATTGTTAACATTATAGAATCAAGTATAAATAATAACAATATAGGCGTAGCTGCGTACAATAAGAAAATGATTTTTGGGGGCGGGGAGGTATATATTCATAGTTCCAATTTAGATAGCAATACAAGAGTATTTGGAGTTGAGAATATTGCAAAGGAAGATAGTGGCAGATATAAAATGAAGAGGTTTAAATCATTTATAGGTTCTGACAGCAATAAACATAATAGTACTGGAGAAGTATACAAATTTATTATTGCTAGTCCAAGTAAAAGAGCCACCTCTAAGAAAAAACTTCTTAAAGCGATGCTTGAAGATAAGCTTGATGACTATCAGTTTAAGTATGCTATTTTTAGTGATAATTATACCTATCTTGAAAATAATGAATAATATATGATTTTGCATCTTAGATTATACAAATAAAACCAATGAAAGACCCTAGAACAACAAATAGAGTAGAGTTAAAGTATTATATTCCTCCTGATATTAGGAGTGAAGTTATAAACGATTTGCTCATTTTTTCAACAATAGACAAATATTGCAAATCTAGCACCTCTGGCTATAAAGTAATGTCAATATATTATGACAACCACACTTTGAAGTCATATAGAGATAAGGCGGATAGTTTGCCAATGCGCATTAAAACCAGGCTAAGATTCTACCCTCCATTGAATAGCAAAAGTTCTGCAAATCTTGAGTTAAAACATAAAGTATATGACAAAGGTTATAAAGATAAACTAACAATACCAGCAGAAAAAGTAACTAATTTTTTAGAAGATCCTACAAGCTTTTCTAATGATGATTTACCGTTAGCAATTATGTATCTATATACCAACAATCTTTTTCCTTTGGTAAAAATAGGCTATGAAAGGTTAGCTTTTACGGGAGAGCACAATAAAGGTGATTTAAGGATGACTATTGACTCAAATACCTGTTGCAGTAGGTATAAAGGAGATCTTGATTTTCCGACAATCCCATTATTTATTTCAGGAGATTCTATTTTTGAAATAAAAACTTCTGATGCGATACCGCTATGGCTACAAAGAATTATTATTAAGTATGGATTAAAAAGGTTTGCGATTAGCAAGTACGGCCTTTCTATAGAAAAATTATCACAGAGTAATGAATTAGCTATACACGATAATATTTTGCTTAATTTTTAATATCGTGCTAAATTTAGAAAGTTATATTTCATATATTAACTAATAATTATTCATTTAATACTTATCTAAGAAGCATATTCAAACTATAATCATTTAAAGTTTTTTTTAAACTACAATCAAAAAAATCATGTTGTGTATAAATCAGCCTATATTTCAATTTTATTAAAATGACAAAACAACTTACTATAGCTATTCCTTGTTACAACCGACCAAAAAAATTGGACAAAATACTTAATGTGTTGTTGGAAGAAGATACAAGTACCTTCTCTATACTAATTTCTGATGATAGCACAGATAACGGAGTTAAAGAATTGGTAGGAAACTATATAGTTAATCATGAGAATATAACGTACAAGAAAAATATAGTGAATTTAGGATTTAGCAAGAATGTATCTGAGCTATATAAGTTGACACAAACTAAGTATGTATGGTTTCTATGCGATGATGATAGTGTATTTCCTGGGTGTGTTTCTTCAATAATTGATGAAATAAATAAGTATAAACCTAGTGTGGCTATTTTCAATTGTACATGGAATGATTCTTATGGATTGAAGAGACAGGCATATACAAAAGATACCTATTTCCATACAGATGCAGACAATGAAAGTATATACAGTACAATGATGAGAATGAGTTTTCTATCACTCTTGGTTTTTGAAAAGGATTCAGAGGTTTTAAATAGGATAAAAGAATTTAATTATATTGACAATGTATTTGTCCAGATTACATTAGGGCTACAAATTTTAAGCTTGAATTTTAGGCTACTTGAATCGAGTAAAATTATTTTACATAGAAATGTTGGATACAAATATGGCAACTTCTCTAAATTTATATTACTTGACCCTTTAAAGTCAATTTACCTTGTTCCACACAAATTTGAAAATAAAAAATTTAGAAGATTTTTTATTGAAGAATTATGGAATTTTTATCGGTTGTACTTATCTCAAAAAATTGGCCTTTATGACTACCAACAACCAATAACACGTGACTCTATTGTATTGATTATTAAGTATTATGGTCTGTACTCTATTCCAATATTTATTTCATGGATAATTTCATTAATAATTCCAAAGTTTTTAGTTAGGGGGCTTTATTTTGTCAAAATATTATCATTATATGGCGCTAAGGATTCTCATGCTATGTATAGAAAACTTGTCAATAGGGCGTATTTGGATACAAGAGAAACAGGATTTATTACTTACAAATAAGGGTTTATTATATGAAAACTTTACATGATCATTTTTTAGCTTCAAATGATGGATCAACTTATAAATGGATCCATTATTTTCCAATTTACGAGTCTATATTTTCTAAGTTCAAGGAAAAAAAAATAAAAATCTTGGAGATAGGGGTTTTGAAGGGAGGGTCTTTAAAGCTTTGGAAAGATTATTTTGGAGAGAGCGCCACAGTGTATGGGATAGATATAAATCCTGACTCAAAGCAATATGAGTCAGAAGGGATTGAAATTTTTATTGGAGACCAAAGTGATAAAGATTTTTTATCAAGAGTGGTTCAACAGACTGGCGGGTTTGATATAGTTATAGATGATGGTGCACATACAAATTTTACTGTTATGAATTCTTTTGAAGCATTGTATGAGCATACATATAGTTATTATATAGTTGAAGATGTGCATGCTTTATATTGGAGCAATGGTCTATATAGTCTTGGAAGAGATGTGAGCATGGCATTAAGTGAAAAAAATCTCAAATCTCTTGTTAAGGTAGCAGAAATAATAAAATATTTTATTCTTTCCGAGAGGAATTTTACAAAGTTTTTAAAGAAAAAAGTTGATAGTATTACTACTGATTGGCAAGGTAAAACTAAACATAGTCAAAAAAAATTAAACAAATTAAATTCCCAAAAATCTATTTTTTCTCGAACAACTAATGGAATTATGGTATATGACTCATTAGTAATTTTTGAGAAGCACATGCAAGAATCAAAGGTTGCTGAGATAAGATAATTTTTTTTGTATAACGATAAACAATAGAGCGGATTATGAAAGAAATAAGTGTTCCAGTATTTGTTTTTTTTGCTATCGCATCGTTAGCTCTTTCATATATATTTTTTATTGATATAGATACGCCATCATTTTTGTTTATTCATGATGAATTCTTGCCAATAAGTGAATATGAGGTAAACAATCTTTTTGATGTAAGGAGCCAATCTGATTTCGGTACTTCTGAAAGTATACAGTTATTGGTAACATTTTATGACAGGCTTTATTATAAATTTGCCTATATGTTTAGTAGTAGCGTATATGCAATTCAGTATGCCCTGTATTTTATAAAACTGTTTATTTTAATGTCTTTACCCTATATTGGGTTTCATAAAATTTCACGTAATTCTGATTTAAATATCACGCCATTTGCATTGATAGCTGTAAGTATCTTTTATAGTTTTAACCTCTTTACAGTTATTTATTGGCATGGCAATGCTTTTTCTTCAACTATTTTAATTACTTACTCTATAGCCCCTTTAATCGTGTTTTATTGGAAGAGGTTTTTTTTTGGCAATGATGTCCACAGTGATTCCATTTCTTATGATTTAATTTACGGTGTAATTCTGTCGTTATTATTATTTATATCTTCATTTGCATTATATTTTTTTATTCCACTAATTCTTTTCCTTGTTATATTGACGCTTTTTTATATGTTGCTAGATTATAAAAAATATTTTTTTATGGTAATAAAAAAATCCATGGCATTGATATTAATATTTCTACCTTTTTGTAGTATGCATGCAGTTGCATTGTATGATTTTTTCATTGCCAATATTGGGAGGGAGGATGCTAGTGGCGGTGCAACTTTTGGGAATCTTGATGGAGGAATATTGTATATGATGTTCATGTGGTTTGCTTGGCCAATATACGTTATTTGGGAAGATAGAGCTATTTGGAATTTTGCTGATTATTATCATTTTTTTGTCGTAAAAATCTCACCATTTTTTTTGTATGTTTTAATAGCAATAGATTTTATAAAAAATCCCATAAAGAAAGATTATTTGATATATGCATTATTGCTCTTGTTATTTTTATTCATTTCCAAGGGTAATCAACCACCATTTGGAAATATATTTGTGTGGTTAATTGAAAATGTTCCCGGATTTTTAGTGTTTAGATCCCCAGATTCCAAGGCTGGATTTATTATTGTCCTATCATTAGCTTTACTTATCCTTGGATCTAGTTATAGAAAATCTAAATATTTTGCCATGCTCGTTTTGACCGTATCAATAGTTCAGTCATACCCTTTATTATCTGGATTAGCAATAAAGGGGTCATTTTCTGATAGCGATGACAACAGAGTAGTTACAATTAGTGATGAATATAAACAAATTGCTGATTTTATTAATGCACCATATAGAGAATATGGATATATTTTTCCATTTCCTAATCATAATTTTACAAAATTCAGAATGGGAGGTAGAAAACTACACCATGGTCAAGACTTGCTACCAAAAGTTATAAATATGCCATTTGTTTATTTTGGTTCTCATTCAGGCATGCCTGGTTTTAAATATAACTATTATCAAGATATTGTAAACACCATGGAATTTGACAAAATGGAGAGTTTTGGAATTAGGTATTTCATATTCAGGAGAGATTTGGAAAAGGAGTACTTACCAATAAGAGAATACTGGAGTAGGAATTATGATTTAGTTTTTGAAAATTCATTATTTGATGTATTTGAAAATAAAGAAGCACCTAAAATAATAGAGGGAGAGGTTGCCAATGTAAATATTCATGACAATTCATTTAATTATGTAAATAATAATAAAAGCAAAGAGATAATTTTGCATCAGAACTACCACCCTGGTTGGGTAATTTATAAGGTAGATGATAATTGCTATTTTGAAATTGAAGAAGATACATGGTTATATAATTTTTTATGTGATACAGAATATTTATTTAAGGATAAATGGGATAAAGCAAAAAAGAATATTACAATCTCTAACAATTCCTGGCAAATTGATACTAATATTTCTTCGAAAAAACAGACAAATCTTAAGCTATTGTTCTATCCGCAATTGATATTTAACTTATCAATGATAGTATCGTTGTTTTTTATTACTATATATTCTGCGCTATTAATTATAGTAATGATGAGATCAAAAAAAATTAATAAGAATCGGAAAATATAATGTTTATATTTATAAGTAAGATTGATAGAGATTCAAGATTACTTGTACTATTTGTATTATTTTCGATATTGTTTTCAGTGTTATCTGTTAATAAATATGACTCGATTCACTCAACGTATATGGATCTTGGGTATTTAGCGCATGTGATTAATGGTATTAATTTAAGCACATGGAGTCAGATTTATTATGTGCACTTTCAGCCAATAATGCTATTATTTGCATGGATAGATGAAAATAGTATTGTTTATGCGCTATTGATATTTCAGTCTATATTGCTTTCATTTCCAATATATTTATTTGGAAAATATTATGGGAGTATTGCAGCAACTGCATATGTCTTGTATTTCCCTGTTTGGTTTAACGCTTTATTTGATTTTCATTTTGATAGTGCAACTCCATTAATATTATTATATTTTTTTATATCTTTATTGCGAGGACGGTTATTTCTTGCCTGTGTTTTTTCAGTATCTCTTGTTTTTATTAAGGAAGTTTTTTTATTTCAAACAATTGCGTGTGGTTTTTATCTAATATTTTTTAAGCAAAAGAATATAGACTCAAATATTAGAAAAATTACTGGCTTATCAATGATAGTTTTAGGAGCTGTATTATTTATTACTATCTATAAGGTGCTTATTTTACAATTTTTTAATATAGAAAGATTGTTTACTGATGAAAGCTTTTCATGGATGGGTGATAGTTTTGTAGATGTTTTATATAATTTATTTACAATTCCAATTAGTTTATTTTCAGAAATTGTTGGAACGCCAAAAAAAATTATATATTTTGCTCTACTCTTTCTTCCACTTGCGTTTATACCATTGCTTAGTCTACGTCCTATTCTTATTGCTATTCCAATAATATTAATTTCCTTGCTTTCAAAAAATCCTGAACATTACTCATATGGAGCGCACTATACGGCTGGCATTATCACACCATTAATTATCGCGTTTTCAGAGGGTGTTCGCAAGGTTGTTCGTATATTTGATAGAAAAAAAATATTAAATAAAGTGTTTATTCCAATTCTAGTTTTATATATGTTGTTTATCAACTATTATATTTCTCCATCACCAATTAGTAAAATATTTTGGTCTGAAAAGATATGGTCATACAGTTATAAATCATATTTTTTAACAGAAAGGGATGAGATGATAAAAAGTGCAATTAGTAAACATATACCTAAGGATGTTAGTGTAGTTATTTCATTTCAAAATACGATAAATATTAGCTCTATTTTCCTTAGAGAAAACATCCTAGTGTTCCCTGAAGGTGTTTTAACAAAAGCAAAATCTCCAAATTTTGAAAAAAATGGCTGGAGTAGTGTTAAGGCGGATATTGTTGTTATTGATAAAAAGAGACCGTGGTTCATTTATGATAAAGGATGTGATTGGATCTATGGTAAGTGTACTAATGCCAGAATGGCAAACGAGTATTTGGGGTGGGTTGAAAAGGCAAAAAGCATTATGAAAGTGGTATTTGAAAAAGATGGATTTATTATTTTAAAAAGAAACAACAATGGTGAATAGATAATGTTTATTCTTATAAGTTTTTTGTTTTTGTAAGTGGCTTATGTCAAGGAGATATAAAATTGTTACCACATGATTAATAAAATTAATTTCAGTATAAAGCGAGTTCTTTACATATTTTTATCACTACAGTTTATTGTGGTGTTGAATAGTAGTGCATTTGCAGAGGTGGCAGTTGCTCAATCACCTACTGTAATTCTTTCTGGCGTTGTGGATGGAGACAGAGGTTCTATTAAGGTAATGAAAGAGCTCCACAGAGGCGATACTAAACTGAAATATGAAGACTATAGTAATTATAGATTAAGCGCTGATGTATCTTTCAAAACACTAAAACAAAATACACTATTTGGTGAGTTGCAATTTAATATAGATGAGAATTTACGGAGCGATAAAGAATATGCTAGATTCCTCTTTTCTGGACAGGATGACACAGAACAAAATAATGTAATAGTTAAACTGTTACCAGATTTACAAAGCCCTCAAGGCAGTCATCCTGAACTACAGAGCACCACTCTATCTGACTATGAGGAGATGTGGATAGAGTATAGAGATATTATTTATGATAACCCCACTCAGGTTAGTTTTCAATTGTTACTCGATTCAGAGGTTAAGTCAGGTAGCTCTCAAGAGAAATTACTTTACTTAATTGAAAATCATCTTGACCAAAATCTTTCTTATACTAGTAGTTTAGTTGAGGTTGGGGCTGAAGATGTTTCAAAGTCAACTTGGCAACCAAAAGACAAACTCTACCTCTTTAAGCGCATCTTTGACCTAGAGATGGATAACAATTGGCGT
>Ga0115000_10000119_pt1 | contig 67271 bp, 62 predicted proteins | sample ArcticOcean_MG_C_6_FD_89690 | JGI IMG/M metagenome (GOLD analysis project Ga0115000, IMG submission 89690) | Marine microbial communities from western Arctic Ocean - ArcticOcean_MG_CB8_128 | ecosystem: Environmental > Aquatic > Marine > Oceanic | place: Arctic Ocean: Canada Basin | collected... | reverse complement strand
GAATCTGGGAATCGGGCCGACCAACCGGCCTTTGGGTCTCAGTCCTCGTTCCGGCACCGCGGCCAATCACGGATCTGGGGTGGCTATTGGCCTCGGCGGGCATTGCGCTGGTCGACGCGCTGCGGCCCCTCGGCGTAGCGGCCGGACTGAAATGGCCGAACGACATTGTGATACCTACCGAGGGTGGCGATCGCAAGCTGGCCGGCATGTTGTCAGAATCGACCTCGCACCGTGGACAGGTTCACGGGATTGTTATTGGGTTGGGCTGCAATATCGATGCGATACCTCCCGATCTTCCCGAAGCTATTGCTGTGGCGGATGTGGCCAACGAACATGTTGACCGCTTCGATCTATTGGCAGCGTGGCTGGTTGGCCTCGATCGGTGGCTTTCACGCTTGGAAACTCTGGGCGCTGCGTCCGTGCGCGATGGCTATCGAGACCGATCAGCAACGCTTGGTCGGCGGGTTCGAATTGAGGCCCCCGACGGGTCGTGGGAAGGTCGGGCGATCGACGTAGATCATGGCGGTCACCTGCTCGTTGAAGTCCAAGGTGACGTGCGCACGGTCGTGGCGGGCGATGTTGTGCATTTGCGAGCGATTTCGTAGTTACTGCATGCACCCATGGCAGCCCCGATAGCAAGTAGTCTGGACCTCTCATGGCGTTTCGTGGCCCCCGCTTCCGACGAACCTGGCCGCAGCGTCTACTCATTGCCGCAGGGTTCCTAACTGCGTTTGTCTTTGGCGTAGGTGTTTGGGCGCTCAATCTTGCGCAAAATCAGGCCGAGAGTATTAACCGAGTTGTCATTGGCAACGAGGTATTTGCTCCCGAAGTGGCCGAGGGTGAACCGCGAAACATCCTTGTAATTGGTATCGACAGTGGCATTGGCCTTGGCGCCGATGATGTTCGCAACGCGGGTGACCGAAACACCGACATCGCGGTGGTTCTCACCGACACGATGATGATCATTCGCACCGACCCTACGGCGCAGACAGTCGCGATCATGTCAATCCCACGTGACCTCTGGGTTGATACCAGCACCGGCTATTCGATGAAGATCAATTCGGTAGTGGCGAGTGCCGGTGGGCCCGAAGCTGGCGGAGTTGGGGTACTTATTGAAACTATTGAAGCCAACTTCGGTATCCCCATTAACAACTTCGTTCAGGTCGATTTCGTTTCGTTCCTTGGACTCGTTGAAGCGATCGATGGTGTTCCGTTTTATCTCGAAGCCGCGGTGCAAGACGTGAAGTTGGGCTTCGAAATCTTGGCAACGGGGTGCCACACGTTTACTCCCGACGAGGCACTGGCTTACGTCCGCAGTAGAAGTACCTTCCGAATAGCGGTTGGCGACCAGTGGGTGCCCGATGGGTTCAGCAGCGACCTCGACCGTATTGACCGTCAACAGGCATTCGTGAGTGCGGTAATCGAGCGGGCCCTGGCAAAGGGCGCGCGAAACCCAATTACGCTCAACGAATTGATAAATGCCGTCAAGGACGACCTTGTTCTCGATGAACGGATAACCCCCCAAGAGTTGCTTGACGTCGGTGATCAGTTCCGAGCCTTTCAGACCGACAGCCTCGAAACATTTAGTTTCAATGGCCTCAGCGACGCGACCCATCAAGGGTTGTCCGCGCTGGATTTGAATCTCGACACGCCCGAGAATCAAGAAATGCTGGCATATTTTCAGGGGCTTGATCCTTCTCTTGCTGCGTTCAACGAGGTTGCGGATTCTGGGCAACTTCCCATAGAGGCCGATGCCCCGACGCCAGTCCCGACAGCTACCCCTGAGCCGGCCTCGACGCCAGTCCCGACAGCTACCCCTGAGCCGGCCCCGACGCCCGAGCCCACCCCCGAGGTACCCAAATGCAACTAGCGCCCATTGAAAGTCGCCAAATAGCCGTACTTGGTGTGGGATACGTTGGTTTGACAGCGGCGGCCTGTTTTGCCCATCTTGGGCACGATGTTGTTGCTATCGACATCGATGCGGCCAAGGTCGATCGGCTTCGTGAGGGGCAAATACCGATTTATGAAGCTGGTCTTGCTGAGCTAGTGCAAGAGGGAATTGCATCGGAACGTTTGCACTTCACACTCGACACAGCGACCACAATTCCCGAGGTCGACTTTGTATTTGTTTGTGTAGCCACGCCGCCCCTGCCCGGTGGCCACACGGATCTTTCGTATCTCGACACCGCCATTCAAGGCATCCGACCACTGTTGCGGGCTGGAGCATGCGTCGTACTCAAGTCAACCGTGCCTGTCGGGACGAACGAGCGAGTTCGTTCCCTGCTGGGCGATGACGACGTCCATGTTGTTTCTAACCCGGAATTTCTTCGTGAAGGTATGGCGGTCAGCGACTTTTTGAACTCCGACCGCGTTGTGGTGGGATGTACGACCGACGAACCGGCCGAATCGGTTGCTGCTATGTATGGCGACACAGCAGCAGCGGTCCTTCTCGTCGATCCGCCGACGGCTGAACTCGTCAAATATGCCACCAATGCGTTCTTGGCATCTCGGCTTTCCTTTGTGAACGAACTTGCCGCCATTTGCGATGAGGTCGGTGGTTCCATCGACGGCATTGTGCGAGGCCTAGGTCTCGACAGTCGCATCGGGTCAAATCATTTATCACCGGGGCCTGGTTGGGGAGGATCATGTCTTCCGAAGGATGTACGTTCACTCCAGGCAATGGCGGCCGATGCCGGACTCACCACACTTATGCTCGACAACGTCGTGCAATCCAACACGGCGCAGTTTGACCGTATTGTGGCCAAGGTGTCACGTGCGCTCGGTGATGAGATGCAGGGCAAGCGGGTGGGTGTTTTGGGACTCACCTTCAAGGCGGGGACTGACGATCTTCGCGATTCCCCGGCCATTGAGATCGTTACCCGTATGGTCGCAGCAGGTGCGGATGTACACGCCTATGACCCCATGGTTTCTGTGGCACCTATTGCCGGCATCACGGTTACCGATTCTGCGATCGCGGCCGCAACAAATGCCGATGTGCTTGTGGTGTTAACCGAATGGCCCGAATTTGGCGAGATTGCCCCCGCCGACCTAGCTTTGGCTATGACCGGTGATGCTGTGATTGATGCCCGAAACCTGTTGCTGCCAAGCACCGTCACCGCGGCTGGTCTGCGGTACGACGGCGTCGGTCGCGGATAAGGCGCCACGGTGCGTATTGCTGCCACGATCGAACAATTCTGGCACCCTGTGCCGGGCGGTACAGCGACCGCCATTAGCGAACTTATGGGCCATGTTGCCCGGGTAGACCCATCGGTTGAGTTTGTTGGCATCACCGCGTGGCACCGCCGCCCGCCTACGATCGCCGCCCCCTTGGTCCCCCTAGTTCAACAACGGTTGCCGCGGCGGGCAATGTACGGTGCCTGGAGCACGATCCGATGGCCCCACGTGGAGGGACGCACGGGGGCCGTTGATGTGGTGCATGCGACATCGTTGGCTATTGCGCCTACTAGAGCGCCGCTCGTTGTTACTGTTCATGACCTGGCGTTTCTTACGTACCCAGGACATGCCAGCCGTCGCGGGCAAGCATTTTTTGAACGCAGTTGGCAGATCACCAAGGACGAAGCCACGATCATCGTTTGTCCGAGCCAGGCCACGGTGCAACATTGCATCGACGAAGGTGTTTCACCCGAGCGCCTTCGTGTTGTGCCTTGGGGAAGCAGTCGGTCTATGGCTTTAGCCGTCGATGTGGAACGAGTGGCACGAACCTACGATTTGCCCGATCGATTTGTGCTTTTTGTGGGGACTATTGAACCTCGAAAGAATCTCGATCGCCTAATCAAAGCCTTAGCGACACTTACCCAACAACGCATACCACTGGTGTTGGTTGGGCCAACGGGGTGGGGTGACAGTCTTGCCACCACGATTGAGCAGTCTGGACTTGATATCCGTCGGCTTGGGTTCGTTCCCGAGGCCGATCTATCGCCGCTGTATCGCGCCGCAACACTTATGGCTTACCCCAGCTTGATGGAGGGCTTCGGACTTCCGGTGCTCGATGCCATGACACAGGCGACCCCCGTGGTTACCTCCGCTGGTAGCTCGACCGAAGAACTCGTCGGCCAAGGTGGAATCTGTGTTGACCCCCAATCGGTGACGAGCATCGCCGACGGTCTTCGACAGGTGCTCGAAGACGCCGATCTGGCCCAACATCTGGGCCGCAAAGGTGCTGAGCAAGCAACGAAGTACACCTGGGAACGATCAGCCCAGGCCATGATCGACGTTTATGAGGAGGCGGTTCGATGAGGGTTCTGGCAATCTGCCCGCATTTCGAGCCAGACACGGCCCCGACTGGTGTGGTTATGACCCGCATTGTTCGTGAACTTTTAGGACTCGGCGTCGATGTCGATGTGGTGACCTCTTTGCCGTGGTACCGCAATCACGCCGTCGAACCGGAGTGGCGGGGTAAACCAATGCGACGCGCTATCGAACCAGGTCTAACGATTACCCGGCTGCATCCCTTTCCCAGTAACAAAGGAAACCTAGTTGCTCGTTCCGTGTCGTTTGGAGCATTCACCGTCGAAGCGGCCGCGTGGGCGGTTGCTCGGGGAGGTCGTCCCGATGTCGTGTTTGCCATGTCCCCACCAATCACGCTGGGGATGGCTGGCTATCTGGCCGCTAAGCGATGGCGAGCGCCTATGGTTTTCAACATTCAGGATGTATTTCCCGATGCGGCCGTCGCCAGTGGAGCTATCACCAACCAACGGGTCATACGGACCGCCGAGCGACTCGAACTATCGTTGTATCGCAAGTCAGCGGCAGTGACGGTGCTTAGCGAGGACCTGGCCGAAAATGTTAGCAACAAGCTAGGACGGTCCGGTCGCGGCCCGGGTCGCAGCCCACGTATTGAAGTCATTCCCAACTTCGTCGACACCCAAGCAATTCAACCGGCGAACCGGGCCACGGCGTATCGAGATGAGTTCGATCTTGGCGATCGTATTGTTGTCATGTACGCCGGAAACGTGGGACATTCCCAACCCCTCGACCTCGTGCTTGATGCCGCGCGCCATTATCGAGACCGCGACGACGTGGTATTTGTCATTAACGGGAACGGGTCGGAGCGGGAACGACTTGAAGCAGCGGCGCATGACCTCACCAACTTGCGTTTTGTCGATTTTCAGCCAGCCGAGCGACTAAGCGAGGTCCTCGCCAGCGCCGATATCCACCTGGTGTTGCTTCACGAAGGGCTGGCGGCGGCCAGTGTGCCGTCGAAGATGTACTCGATCCTTGCCGCCGGCCGCCCAATTCTGGCGTCGGTCGACCGGGGAACCGAGGTGCAACGAACCCTCGAAACGTCCAATGGGGGTATAGCTACCGATGCGGGCGATCCCGACGGCTTTCATCGGGGTATTGCTCTGCTCATTGAACAGCGCCAACGGCGCGAGGAAATGGGAACAGCGGCCCGAGAATGGGTCGAACAATGGCATGCGCCGCGCCAGGTTGCCGAACAGTATTTGGCTCTGTTTGCTGCGGTTCAAGGCGCTCAAAAATAGGCGACCAAATTCGTAATGTCGATGATGCAACAACCCGTTCATTTTCCAGTAGCGTGTTGGCCCTATGGGTAAGGCTTCTTCTGCAAAAAAGGTCGCTCGCGCGGCCGCCATTGGCGAGTCCAGCCGGACGAGCGACCGTCGGCAACTTGGGTATCCGCTTGCGGTTGCCGCCACCATGATCTTCGGTATTGCTCTGGTGGTGTTTGCCGCGGCGAGTCGTGATTCGGTCCCGGAGCCCACGCTTTCGGATCACTGGCATGATGCCTACAGCATCTATAGCTGCGAAACCGGCGGTTTCGAGGGTGCGTTGCAAGGCACCGCTGACCCCGACGGCATTCACTCACATCAGGACAGCCTCATTCACATACACCCATTCTCCGGCGCGGTCACTGGGGCTGGCGCCAAGATGGACGTATTTTTCACTGCCTTGGACGTCGAGATGACTGACGAGACGCTTACCTTGCCCACGGGCGTGACCTTCACGGAAGGCTCAACCCAGTGTGGCGGCGAGGATGCTGTGCTGCAGATTCTGCGCTGGACCTATGGCGTAAATGCCGAGGGCAGTCCGCCCGATGAAGTTATCACCGAGAACTTCCACGATGTTCGGTACCTTGCCAACGGCGAAGCATTCACCATTGCGTTTGCGCCGTTAGGTGCCGATATTCCCGCACCAGAGAGTGTTCCTCGTCTCGCTACGGTGAACCCCACACTCGTTGATCCCAACCTGGGCGAAGACCTCATTGACCTCAATGATTTAGAGGCAGAAGACACCCCGTAGACACCGAATGGCTGGTGGCCATGCTTGTGTGTTTCGTGAAGTCTTTCTAACGGAAAAGATCCTCGGCTGGACCGCGCACAATATCGTCGTGCACGTTTCCGTTTCCAAACCACTGAGGGTCCACACCTCGTATCACCGCAACGGGAATGCCCGCCGCCTTGCCGCAGACGAGATCGGCGGCCGCGGCTAGTTCATCGACGATGGCAACCTCGGTGACCATGAGTTCTCGGCCCAGAGCGTCGGTGCTGCCGCGAAGGTCAAGAATCGGGGAGATTCCGGCGGAGCCGATCGCTACGTCGGTAACACCACGTCGCCAAGGCCGACCAAAGGTGTCCGAGACAATGACGGCAACATTCACGCCATGGGCCCCGGCTAGGGCGTCACGAATGCGGCGGGCACTTCGATCAGAGTCTTCGGGAAGCAACGCCGCATAGCCACGGGCAACATTGGAAAGATCGATACCTGCGTTGGCACAGACAAAGCCGTGTTTCGTCTCAGAAATGATGAGTTCGCCGCGTCGGCGCAGGATGCGCACTGACTCGCGTTCGACTAACGGCTTGTGGGAGAGGGGGTCGGTAGGGTCGATGGCGACCATGGCGTTCTCGGATTTCGAAACGATTTTCTGGGTGACGACGAGAACATCGCCATCGTGGAGGTCAAAGCTGGCCATGATGAGGGCGGCGATGTCGTCCCCGGCGTTGATCTCGGGGATTCCTTCGACGGGCATTATTTCGAGGCTCATATGGCGTTCTCCAAGATTGTCGTGGCCAACGTTGCTGCTGCTTGGGGCGAATGCATGATGGTGTCGGTTATGAGCGGTTGCATTCCCGCCGCGAGAACCTTTTCGGAGGCTTCTTCATCGACCGTGTCGATTACTAATGTGGCGGCCAAGTGCGCGTAGATGGTTGCCACACCAGTCACACTGGCAGAATGGCCCAGTTCTCGTAGGAGGCGGTCAGCTGGCCCCTTGAGGGCCTTGCCGCCGACGATAGGGGAGATTGCGCTGACCGAATCTCTCCGTTGCTCTAGGGCGGCAGCGATGCCATCGACAGCCAGTAGCGGGCCAATGGAAACAATCGGATTGGACGGTGCGATGATGACATGATCAGCATTGTTGAGTGCGGCCAGTACCCCAGGTCCGGGTTGGGCCCTATCGGCGCCCGCGAAACGAACCGATCGCACGGTCACTTGGTGTTGGCGTCCAACGAAGTATTCCTGAAAATCGATCTCGGATCCGTCCAACAATTCGAGCTTGGTGGCGAGGGGGTCATTGGTGGCCGGAAGCAGCGCAATGCGAAGGTCCCATGCCTTGATGATTTCGTCGGTCACCTGGGTAAGCGTGGCTCCCTCACTGAGTCGTTGGGTGCGAAACATATGGGTGCCGATGTCACGGTCGCCGAGGCCAAACCAGGATTCTCCTCCGTAGCGGCGCACGTTTTCCATGGCTTGCCAGGATTCGTCGCGTAGTCCCCAGCCGGTCTCGGGATTGATCTGACCCGCAAGCGTGTACGTGATCGTGTCGAGGTCCGGGCTTATGTGGAGTCCGTGTAGGACCATGTCGTCGGCGACGTTACCAATGACGACGATTTCAGACGGATCGACGACGAGTCGTAATCCAGCGAGGAACTTGGCGGCGCCGACACCGCCAGCAAGAACACAGATCATCGGCTACGAGAGACCTTTCAATTTGCCTTCGAGTAGTTCGAGGTCGGCATCGACCATCATGTGCACCAGGTCCTCAAACGAAGTCTTGGTCTCCCACCCCAATTCTCGGTGGGCTTTAGAGCTATCACCGACGAGAAGGTCTACTTCGGCGGGCCGGAAGAAGCGTTCGTCAATCACCACATGGTCCTCATAATTGAGACCGGCACGAGCGAATGCAATGTCACAGAACTCACGAACGGAATGGCTTTCGCCTGTGCAGATGACGAAGTCGTCGGGTTCGTCGGCTTGGAGCATCCGCCACATGACATCCACGTAGTCACCCGCGAAACCCCAATCGCGATGGGCGTCGAGGTTGCCTAGACGTAACTCGGTTTGGTTGCCCAACTTGATTTGAGCGACCCCATGAGAGATTTTCCTCGTAACAAACTCGAGGCCGCGACGCGGACTTTCATGATTAAACAAAATGCCTGATGAGGCGTGGAGGCCGTAGCTTTCGCGGTAATTAACGGTCATCCAGTGGCCGTAAACCTTGGCCACGCCGTAGGGCGACCGTGGGTAGAACGGGGTGTCTTCGGTCTGGGGAACCTCGCGGACCTTGCCGAACATTTCGCTGCTGCTCGCCTGGTAAAGCTTAATTTCAGGGTTGACGATGCGCACGGCGTCGAGCACGCGGGTGACCCCTAGGCCCGTGATTTCTCCGGTGAGGACTGGCTGACCGAATGAGGTTTGCACAAAGGACTGGGCCGCCAGGTTGTAGAGCTCCTCGGGCTGGTGGTCCCGTAACGCGTTAATGATTGACACCTCGTCGAGCAAGTCGCCGGTCACTAATTCAAGTTGGTCTTGGATGTGTGCGATGCGTCCAAAGTTGATCGTGCTAGATCGCCGGACCATGCCGACCACTCGGTACCCCTTGGTTAACAGGAGTTCAGCTAGGTAGGAGCCGTCTTGGCCGGTAATTCCGGTGATTAGTGCGGTAGGCATGGCTTATTCTTCCGGTTGGGTGGCGCATTCTTCGAGAACGTCGCGCAGCGTTTGAGTTAGTGAGATCGTGGGAGACCATCCGGTAGCGGATCTAAGTTTGGTGGGGTCCCCGCAGCGTCGGTTGATTTCGATGGGTCGAACAAGTTGCGGGTCAAGCACAGGCGTTAGGTCAACGTCGGCAAGTGTCAGCAGTTCCTGTAGGACGGCTTCTATGGTGACGGCTGTTCCGCGGCAAACATTGTAAACCTCTCCGGGGGTGCCATGTTCGGTGAGCAGTCGGTAAGCACGGGCGACATCGCGAACATCAGTAAAATCGCGTTCTGCGGTTAGACCGCCGGTTTGCAGGCTTGTCGCTTTTTGTTGTTTGGCATGAAGCACGCGGCGGGCCAGCGCAGGAATGACAAAGTCGGGGCGCTGACCTGGGCCAGCATGGTTGAACGACCGGGCCATGATGACTCCGAGTCCGTTGATGTGGGCCTGACGGGCAACCATTTCCGCGGCTGCTTTGCTGGCGGCGTACGGTCCGGCCGGGCGGGGAGGTTCGGTTTCGGCGATGGGCTGGTCATGTGCTGGCACATTGCCGTAGACGTCGGCACTGGAAATGACGAGCACGCGGTGGGTGTGGTGATTGGCGCAGGCCGATAGCACTGAATCGGTGCCGATGACGTTGGCCTGGTAGGTAGCGGCACGATTTCGCCACGAGCCACTTACATCGCTCCATCCGGCCAGGTGGTATACCACGTCCGGTTTTGTGTCTCCGATTAGTTCATCAACGGCGCGGTAGTCGGTGATATCGGGACCGCGTTGGTCGAGGTCCGAGGCGATGGTTTCGTCACCACACGATTGAAGGTGGGCCACCAAATGTTGGCCAACGAATCCGCTGGCGCCAGTGATCAACGCGCGTGTCACGCGGTGTGCCTCATCGTTTGCATTGGGAGAGTCTAAAACGAAAGACTGCCGGTCCATGCATAGGACCGGCAGTCTTCTTGGGGGGTTACTTAGGGGTGGAGGTCAACTCTCACCCAGACGTTAGGCGCCAAGGCCTACCAGTGTGCGTACCGATACTGCGCCGTCTTTGACGGTTTCACGAGTAGTAGCCAGGACGAACTTGGCAGGATCTGGAAGGCGGGAGTCAACGGCATCGAGAACGGTGTCGACACGGTCTTCGATAGCTATGGCCTGCTCGTCGATGGCCTTGACCACGGGGATAGTGCCAAGTCGGGATGCCTGTTCGCGGGCAGTTTCAATGGTCTCACGGCCAGCGGTCACAGCTTTGTTTGCCCATTCCGATGGGACGGAAAGGTCGACGGTGGGAAGGTCAAATGACGGCAGTTCCATTTTGGGGAGATTCACCGAAGGAAGGTCAAGGTTGCTCATACGTTTACGAGCCACGGCGGTGGCTTCGGCGGCACGCCTAAAGCCGAGGACGCTGGCGCCAACGGCTACGTAGGCGCTGTCGGTTACGACTTTGACGACGTCATTGCTGAGTTCAGTTGTCTTGGCGGAAATATCGATGTTCGGCATTTCGAACTGAGGGAAGTCGAGGTTGGTAGGAATCTTGAAATTAGACATGGGTGCCTCCGTAGGCGTGGGTTGTTATCCGGGTTGGGGGGGGAGAAGAGAACGTGGGGGAGTGCTTGCAATGCTAACTTAAGAGTTTAACAGTTGCAAGCACTTTGTGGTGTGTGTTTAGTCACACCCGGCCGGCGAATAGCGAGGCGATAGTGCTCTGCCTTTGAGATTTTGATCCCGGATAAAAACATGGGCCCGGGGTCGCGGACATCGCGCCACGGCGGCTCTACGCTGTTTTCGCCGTGGATGCCGAGTTACCAGCTGCTGAACCAGACCCCAGTGCCGCAGTAGTGGACGACCGCGCCCCAAAAAGCAGTGCTTCACCCACACAGGTTCCGGGTGTGACAGCGATCGTTGTCGCTCACCGATCAGGACCCTCGCTCGACGATACTCTGGCGTCACTTCGCATGCAGGACTACGGGCGCCTGCGTATTGTCGTGGCCGGTGCAGACGGTGACCGTTCGCTCGAAGAGCGAGTTCGGGCCATTGTTCCCGATGCCGAAGTGTCAATATCTAACGATGACGGCGGTTTTGGTTCGTCCGTTAATGCTGTGGTCGACGAAACAGCGCTTTCGGCGTTCCTGCTCATATGCCACGACGATGTGGCCTTAGCCCCCGATGTCGTCCGCATACTCGTGGAGGAAGCAACGAGGTCGAACGCCGGTGTCGTCGGCCCGAAATTTATAAACTGGCACAATCCCGGCATCATTCAAGACGTTGGTCTAAGTATTGACAAGACCGGAGCACCGGTACCGTTTGTCGAGGTCAACGAACTCGACCAAGAACAACACGATGCCGTTCGCGACGTGTTCTACACGCCAGCCGCATGCATGCTGATCCGCAGCGACCTGTTTCGCATTGTTGGCGGTTTTGATGAAGTGATCTCTTTTAGAGGCGAAGATCTTGACCTTTGTTGGCGCTGTCATGTAGCGGGCGCCCGTGTCGTGGTTGCGCCGGACGCGGTTGTCCGCCACGAGGCTCAACTCGAAACGCGGCGGCCCACTGACGATGCGCTCGGACTCCGGCGTCGGCACCAAACCCGTGCGATGCTCGCTAACTACAGCAAATTACATCTCTTGCGTGTGGTGCCTCAAGCACTGTTTATGACCATCTTCGAGGCAATTTTATCTCTGTTCTCTGGTCATACTCGTCGGTCGAGGGCAGTGCTGGGTGCGTGGGGTTGGAACGCTCGTCGGATCCCCTCGTTAGTTAAACGCCGGCGGGTGATTGCGGAACACCGAGTCGTAGGCGACGGCGATCTGCGTCATCTCCAGGTGGGCGGATTTGCCCCAGTAAACACCTATTTGCGCGACCGGCGCGATGGCCGCGGTGCTGTCCGTGGGCGCGAGATGTTCCAGTCCATTACCCAACGAGGTCCGGTTCAACTGGCGCTGCTTGTCTGGGGAGCAGTTCTCGCCGTTGTCATTTTCGGTAGCCGGCACATGCTCAGTGACGGACTGCCGATTTACGGCGAGTTTGGTTCCTTTGGCGACAGCGCGACCGACACGATTAGCCAATGGTGGTCCGGCTGGCGAGACGAGGGCCTAGGGCGAGAGGCACCGGCGCCGATCGGCAATTTGTTGGTGGGCTTGGCGAGCCTGCTTATGTTCGGCAAGATTGCGTTGCTGCGCACCGTGGTCATTGTTGGGCTCCCGATCTTTGGAGCGATCGGCATGTGGCGTCTGGTACGCCCCTTTGAAAGTCCACGTGCTCAAGCAGTTGGGGTTGTGGCTTTTCTAGCCAATCCGTTGGCCCTCAACGCTGTAGCTAATGGTTCGTTGTCCGCGCTCATCATGATTGGGGCCAGCCCCTGGGTGCTCGCCGCGTTCGGGCGCGCTGCTCAGCAGTCACCGCACGGTCTTTACGATGGTGGGCGTGGTGCAAATGTGCCCTCGCCGTCTATCCCGCGAGAGATTCTTACGTTTGGGCTGAGCCTCGGGCTCATGACCGCATTCGTTCCGTTCGGGCTAGTTCTGGCCGGGATCATGATGTTGGCGTTTGTCGTTGGATCGTTGTTGTCGGGTCACCTGCTGGGCACCGGGCGGATGTTTGTGGGCTCGCTGGGCGCCGTGGTGTTGGCCCTTGCACTGCAGCTTCCGTCCGGTCTTGATGCGCTGACCGGCGAGTGGGCTCTATTGGGTGGCACCCGGTCCGATGGTGGAACCGAACTGGCACTCGCTGATGTTCTCCGTTTTCATGTCGGCCCCCATGGCGGCAGTGTGCTCGGCTGGTTTCTTCTGGCCGCAGCCATATTGCCACTCTTGTTGGCTCGCGGCGCCCGATTTGCCTGGGCAGTTCGCGGGTGGGTCACGTTCCTAGCGTCCGTCGCCGTTGTAATGGTTGCAGCCCAAGGGCTTCTGCCTGTGGGAGCGCCGCGACCAGAGGTGATCTTGGCCCCTGCAGTATCGGGTCTAGCGCTGGCAACGGCAATGGGAATGGTGGCGTTCGAGGTCGATCTCAATCGTTACATGTTTGGTTGGAGACAGCTTGTGCCCGTCACCGCTCTCGTGGCGTTGTGCATAGGGGTCCTTCCGGTCGTTGGTGCGTCGTTTGATGGTCGGTGGGAAGCCCCAGGACGAGACTTCGCATCGGTGCTAGAGATTGTCACAGCGGCTGACGCCCCGGCGGCTTCGCGCACTCTATGGATTGGCGACCCCGATGTCGTGCCCATGAACGGTTGGGAATTCGAAGACGGTGTTATTTACGCTACGTCCTACGGTATGGAGACAACGATCCTCGATCGATGGCCGGGTCCGTCCACCGACGAAAGTCGACTCATAGCGGAGGTAATCCAGGTTGGGTTAGACGGGGCCACCAGTCGCCTCGGCACGCTGTTGGGACCAATGGCTATCCGGTACATCGTGGTGCCTGAACGGCTCGCTCCTGCGCCTGATGGAGCGATTGAGCGTCCTGCGCCCGAAGCAATTGTTGCGATGTTGGCCGAACAGCTCGACCTCGAACAAATCGAACTCAGCCCCGGAGTTGTGGTGTACCGCAACACCGCTTTTTTGCCGGTTCATGCTGCTGTTGCTGCCGGGGCGACGGATGGAACCGTTGGCTTTCGTGATGCTGTCGGTGTGGATCTAGACGATGGGACCCCTATCTTTCAACCCGATGACTACCGATCAGCCGATGGCCGTGTCGTGGCAGGTACTGATGCCTATATAGCGGCTGCGGGCGCTGGCTGGGAGCTCGAGACATCCCATGGACCTGTGGCGCGAAATTCGGCGTTTGGATGGGCATCATCATTCGCCATGGACGCTACTGGGTCCGGTGAATTGCGATATGACACGCCTAGTCAGCAACGCTTGTTCCAAATGCTCCAACTATTGGGCTGGGTAGTAATCGTTGGATTCACGGTTCGCCTTGTGTCAATAGAGCGAGAGGGCCGCTGATGCGTATTCCTCGTTGGCCAGCGATCATCATTTTGTTGGCCTGTCTTGGAGGCCTAATTTGGCTGGATCAGCGCGTCGCTGACTACGACCATTCCGCCATCGTGGTCGAGGGTAAACCAGCCTTCCCTGTTGCTGCCGGCGAAGGTTCCCTCGGCTCGACTTGGTATTGCACAGGTGGAACCGGCGATACCGCGGGCATAGCCGATCAGGTTGTCACTATTGCCAACGCTGATCTTGTAACGGCTGTAGGCACGGCCACGGTTTTTGGAACTCAATTGATCGAGGGCGTTGGTCCGGTCTTCGTAACTCCGGAGATTCGCGCTATCGAGGTCGCCCCGAACAGTGTGATGACTTTTGCTCTCGGTGAAGTTCTCAACGTCGAATATGTTGCGGCGCTATTGGAGTTTGACTCAGCCAGTGTTGTGGTCACCCATACGGTTACAGGTCCGGCTGGTGTCGGGGCAAGTCCCTGCGCGTCGAACGCATCATCCAACTGGTATTTCGCAGGCGGTACAACGGCCCGCGACGCGCTTCAGCTGTTGCTTGTCTTCAATCCGTTTGCTGATGATGCCGTGGTAGATATCACCTTTGCTACCGATGATGGTGCTCGTGCGCCGCAGGTGTTTGACGGGGTTCCGGTTCCCGCCAGGAGCCTGGTACCGATCGATGTTACCGAGGTTGTTGCTCGGTGGCCGCAGCTCAGCACCAGCGTTGAGTCCCGCACGGGCCGGGTCGTTGTTGATCGGTTGGTGCGATTTGACGGGTCCGAGGGTCTGGCCGGACTAAGCGTGGCCACCGGGTCTCCTGAGGCGGCAGAGGTCTGGGTGTTCCCGGTTGGCTTGGCCGAGCCTGGGGTGACTCAGAGCTATTCGGTATTCAATCCAAGCTTCGAAGAGACGGCCGAGGTTGATGTCGAAGTTCGTCTCGATTCGCCCGAAACCAACGGTGCAGTCGAGCCATTCGAGCTCAGCATTGCGCCTCGGCGCCGTGTCATCGTGGAAATCGGCGACGGAGCCTTCCACCCTTCGTCGGCCAACGCCACGATTACTGGCACGGCACGCGTGCCCGCCGGCATCGGCCATACGGTCACCGTGCGCACATTTAATCAGGTGCCGATTGTTGCGGAACAACTAACCACCGCAGTCGACGCCAACTCGGTAGCGACCGAAGCGGAGACGACTGAAGGTCCGGTCGCTGCCAGTACTGGACCTTTGCGGGGCGGAGTGACCTTTGCAACCGGAGCGCCGGTCGGGAGTACTCGACAGTTGCTCGTCGTGCACCCAGGCACCAGCACCTCGCTCACCATTGCGAACCCGTCGTTGTCCACTATCGCCCGTGTCTCTGTTGTGGTTGTTGCTGATGGGGCGGCACAGGCGCTCGGCGAATTTACCGATATCGAAATCGGTGCTCAACGTCGGTTAGTCATCAACAATCTCGATGAACTCGTGCCTATTGGCGAGACGTACTTTTTGATGGTCGAGTCTTCCGCTCCCGTGATTGCTCAAGGGATGGCACGGCCGGAGGGGCCCACCGGCATGAACACCTTTGTAGCAACACCAGTCGGCGGCGAACTCGTAGTTCCGGACTTCTTCGCCCAATAGAGCGACTCTTGACTGAGAAATTCGCCTAACTAGCGACGAGGGTTCTGACGGTGTCCGCCAGTTCGCCTGGGCGGATCGGACCTACCCAGGAAGCGCGCACCACGCCGTTGCTGTCGGCTAAGACGGTGGTTGGGACGCCGTCGATGCGGTAGCGGTCGTGAAGGAGTTTGGCCTCGTTGACCTCGAGCTTCTCGATGGCGACGCCACCTTGATCGATTGCGTCGACTTGTTGCCATACCTCGTCGCACACCAGGCAGGTGTCGGCCATGAACTCGGCGATTAGCCAAGGGGCTTCGGGGTAGGCGAAATCTTGACGATCCAGTTGCGTCGGCGCAACGAAAGAGCCTTGCATCGGCGCGGCCGGCTTACGGCGCTGCAACACCGCAGCTATCGCCAGCGCTCCCAGAGCAAGCCCCGTAGCGAGCAACAGTTGACTCACGGGCGAATCTAGCTCTCGGAAGACGAGAGCACAGCATCGTCAGCATTACCGTCGTCAGCGTTTCCGTCGTCGGATGGAGGGCCATCTTTGACCGCTAACTCGATGAGACGGGTTACTTCCGCGCCGTCGATGGTCTCGTGTTCAAGCAGTGAACGAGCCACCAGATCGAGTCCGTACCGGTTTTCGGTTAAGAGGTCTCGGCATCGTTGCTGAGCATCACGCAGGATATGTTCGACCTCTGCGTCGATTTTGTGCGCAGTCTCTTCGCTGTAGTTCTTGCCCGACACCAGGCTGTCGCCGAGGAATACTTCGCCTTGGCTGCCCCATGCTTGGGGGCCAACCTTGTCGCTCATGCCCCACTCGCGCACCATTTTGGAGGCGAGTTCAGTGGCCCGGACAAGATCGTCGCTAGCACCGGTAGACACAACGTCAAACACCAAGTCTTCGGCGATGCGGCCGCCCATCATGACCGTGAGACGGTCCTCGATGTAGTGCTGAGTGTAAATGTGGCGTTCTTCTTCGGGAAGTTGCATGGTGACACCGAGGGCCATGCCGCTCGGGATGATGGTGACCTTATGCAATGGGTCCGCGTGGGGGAGAATAGCGGCGCACAGCGCGTGGCCAGACTCGTGGTAGGCAATCGCCTCTCTTTCCTTATCGGAAAGCACCATGGATTCGCGTTTTTGTCCCATGAGGATTCGGTCGCGGCCGGATTCGAAATGATCATTGGTGACCATTGGGTCGCCTGCTCGCACCGCGAACAATGCAGCTTCATTGACGAGGTTGGCGAGATCGGCACCGCTCATACCCGGGGTTCCACGGGCAATGATGTCGAGGTCGAGATTTTCGTCGACACGCTTGCCCTTGATATGGACTTTGAGAATGTCCTTGCGATCGGAGAGTTCTGGCAGAGGAACGACTACTTGACGGTCGAAACGTCCCGGGCGCAACAGCGCAGGGTCGAGAATGTCGGGCCGGTTCGTGGCGGCAATCATCACGATGCCTTCGGTGGCCTCGAAGCCGTCCATTTCGGACAACATTTGGTTGAGGGTTTGTTCGCGTTCGTCGTGGCCACCACCGAGACCAGCGCCACGCTTGCGACCAATGGAGTCGATTTCATCGACGAAGATAATGGCTCGACCCATTTTGCGGGCCGTTTGGAACAGGTCGCGGACTCGACTGGCACCAACGCCAACAAACATTTCCATAAAGTCAGAACCAGTGACAGACATAAATGGAACGCCCGCCTCACCAGCTACGGCACGAGCAATAAGGGTCTTACCGGTGCCGGGAGGGCCGACGAGCAGGACACCCTTGGGAATGCGGGCCCCAATTTCGGAGTATTTGTCGGGTTGCTTGAGAAACTCGATGATCTCGGTGATCTCCTGCTTCACCCCGGCGTAGCCAGCGACATCGTCGAAGGTGGTTCCGGGCGTTTCACTGGAGTACGTCTTGGCTTTGGAACGCCCGACACTCATAACCCCGCCCATTTGCCCTTGGGCCCGTCGCTGCATGAATACAAACATGCCGACGATGAACAAGGGGAAGATCATGAACGGAAGCCAAGTGGCAAGAAAGCCCGCCGTAGGCGTCTCAAAGTTGAGGCCACTGGCCGGAATGTTCTCGGTCCACACCGACCGGTCGGCGTCGCTGGGCGGTAGCGGTCCCGACGTCTTGAATTCGACCTCGACCCCGTCGGAATCGGTCAGAAGTCCGCTAATTCGACCGTTGGTATTGTCGACGGTTATCTCAGCAACTTCGCCGGCAATCACGGCGGCAGTAAATTGGTCGTAGCTGACCTCGGTGCGGTTGTCGCTGTCAAAGAGTGAGCCACTTAGGACGGCAACAAGAACGGCAGCAATAAGCGCATACATAACCCAACGCGGAACGCCACCTTCGCTGGATCCAGGTCGGGCAGATGGGCGATTTCCTGAGGGTGGAGGCGGCGGCGGAGGAGGAGGAGGCGGCGGCGGGGGAGGAGTCGACATGACACCATGTTACGTCCCGACGGGCGGGTTAGTCGTCGCGGCGGTCCATCAAAAGGGTGAATGGATAGATCGGCTGGGCTCACCGCGGGTGGGCACTGCGCCTGTCTGCCTAGCCTTGGCGGCATGGGTCATCGTGACGGGTTGCTAATCGCCGGACTGGGGTTCCTTAGCGCTTTGTTTCTCAGCGGAGTGGCATTCGCCGTGTTGGTCGATTCATCGGCATATGACACGGTAAGTTCGGCGGGTACGGGAGCGTACGTGGGTCGGATCGGTGGCCAAACACTGCTCTCGGGTCAACCAGGTACGGCCCTAGGAATCCCCCTATGGATGGTGGCACTGCTCCAGATTCCGCTTTGGGTAGGACTAGGGGGATCAGCGTGGCTGGTGGCACGGCGATCGAAGCGTTCGGTGATTGCTACGTTTGGGGTACATCTACAGCTTTCTGACGCTCCCCGAGGTCTCTTGTTGGGAGCGGTCACCCAGTTGCTCTTGGTTCCGGTCTTGTACGTGCCAATCTTCTGGCTATTTGGCAAGCAAGACGTATCGGCGGCGGCTCGAGGATTGTCGGACCGGGCCGACTCCGCCTTGGGCATAGGTCTGTTGGTACTAGTGGTTGGAATCGGCGCGCCGATTGTGGAAGAGATTTACTACCGAGGCCTTGTACAACAATCACTGAGCGCCAAGATTGGCTCGACCGCAGCAATCCTGATGACAGCATTCGTCTTCGGGTTAAGCCATTTTCAGCTTTTGCAGTTACCCGCCCTTGTCCTTTTCGGCGCGATTGTTGGTGTAGCCGCACATCGGTTTGGGAGACTTGGGCTAAGCATCTGGACTCATGTCGGATTCAACCTGGTCACAGTGGTGGCATTGTTGGTGGCCTAGCTCGTGCCGGTGCACCGGGTTCGTCCGGTTTCGCGGCTTAGGGTCAGTCGACGTTAAAATGCCGGGGTGTTCGATACCGCTGCAGTATTTAAGGCCTACGACATTCGGGGAACGGTGCCGGACCAGTTGACGGTGCCGCTGGTTCGTCGGATCGGGGCCGCGTACGCAGCTTTTGTTCGAACGAAAGAGCCAGAAAACTGCGAGATCGTGCTGGGCCGAGATATGCGCGACTCGGGCGTGGAGCTTTCTCGGGCTTTTGCCGATGGCGTCATCGAGCAAGGTCTTGGTGTGGTGTGGCTGGGGTTGGCGTCCACAGATCTAGTGTATTTTGCCTCAGGAAGTCTTGATCTACCGGGGGTAATGTTTACGGCGTCGCACAATCCTGCTGGTTATAACGGTATCAAAGCGTGCTTGTCGGCGGCAGTTCCGATTGGTGTTGAGAGCGGTTTGGCCGCAATCGAAGCAATGGTGCATAACCCGCCGCCGTCCGTGGCGGTGCCCGGAGCCGAACGCCATCTCGACATGTTGGATGGGTTCGTGGCCCATGTCCACAGCTTCGTCGACCCAGCCGGCTTTCGGCCGCTCAAGGTGGTGGCCGACACCGCCAATGGCATGGGCGGATTGGTAGTCCCGGCGGTGTTTGCCGATCTGCCGTTTGATCTGGAGGTTATGTACGAGGACCTTGACGGCAACTTTCCCAACCATGAAGCTAATCCCCTCGACATCGCCAATCAGGCGGATTTGATGAAACGGGTGGTCGAGGTAGGGGCCGACATTGGCCTGGCTTTCGATGGCGATGCCGATCGAGTTTTTGTGGTCGACGAACTTGCGCAACCCCTTAGCGGATCGACACTTACCGCCATGGTCGGAGCCCGTTTGTTACGGGAGAACCCCGGTGGAACCATTATTCACAATCTTATTTGCAGCGCTGCCGTCGGCGAAGTCGCTGTTGAAGAGGGTGGCTCGGCCGTGGTGAGCCGCGTCGGACATTCCTACATTAAACAACTCATGGCCGAGACCGGGGCCATTTTTGCCGGTGAACATTCGGGTCACTACTATTTTCGCGACAACTATCGAGCCGACTCGGGAATTATCGCCGCGCTGATCGTGCTCGAAATGGTGTGCGAATCTGACGCCCCACTAAGTGAGTTGCGTAAACCTTTCGAACGCTATTGGCAATCCGGCGAACTCAACTCGGTGGTCGATGATGCCGCAGCGGTCGTTGAGCGCATAAAGGACCACTTCGCTCACTGTGAACACGACTACCTCGATGGTCTCACGGTGAAGGGCGACACATGGTGGTTTAACCTGCGCGCCTCAAACACCGAACCGCTCCTACGCTTGAATCTTGAAGCTGCCAATGCCGAAGCTGGCACTGTCCTTGTCGCCGAGGTTCGCAGCCTGATCAACTGCCAAGACCCATCCCCATCCGGAGAAGCTATGACCCTCGACCCACGCCTTCTAGAAATTCTTGCCTGCCCCGAAGATAAGGGCCCGTTGTTGTGGTTTGCCGATGAGAACATCTTGTACAACCCGCGTCTCACCCGATCCTACGAAGTTAAGGGAAACATTCCTGTGATGTTGGTTGACGAAGCAACCACGGTCGATGCCGCCGAACATGATCGCTTGGTGGCGAAGGCTGAGGCCGACGGCATTAGTACAACTTTTAGCGTCTAGGCGAACAAATGGATCGACTTGATTGTGAAATTCGTCCCTATATATGGGGGTCGACGACGGCAATCGCCACGCTGCAAGGGCGCCAGCCATCGGGTCGGCCCGAGGCCGAAATGTGGATCGGTGCCCACAGTTCGGCACCTTCACAGGTGTTCCGTGATGGCCAGTGGGTTGCACTCGACGAAGTCATTGCCAATGACCCGTACGGCGAACTTGGTAACGCCACAACAACATCGTTGCCATTCTTGACAAAGGTCTTGGCGGCACGGTCGCCGCTGTCGCTGCAGGTACATCCAACGATGTCACAGGCGACCTTGGGTTCGCGAAAGAACAGGCGGCTTCACTCGCCGACGTTAATGAACGGCTTTACAGTGATGCCAACCACAAGCCAGAGCTCATTTGTGCCCTCACGCCGTTTGTTGCCCTAAGCGGCTTTCGCCCGATAGCTGCCACGTTGAATTTCCTTGAGGCGTTAGCCCTTCCCCAGTTGACTTGGCTAAGCGACCGCTTGGAGGCCCGGCCGACGGAGGGCGAACTGTTGGCCGTTCTGAGCGGCGTTCTGCGACGAGAAGTAATAGCTGTTCAGGAAGCTATTGCGGCTTTGGCCGAACGATTCAAAGAACCTGTCGCCGGATTCGAACGCGAGGCCCATTGGCTCCAAAAAATTGTTGACCAATATCCCGATGACCCGGCCGTCTTGGTAGCGCTATTGCTCAATCTTGTCGAACTTGAACCGGGAGAGGCCTTGTTCTTGGGAGCGGGCAACCTCCACAGTTATCTGGCTGGCACCGGAATCGAGGTCATGGCCAACAGCGACAACGTCATCCGCGCTGGGTTGACCATCAAGAAAGTCGACATACCCACGCTTGTGGATGTGGCCGACACCACCGCCGGCTTACCGTTGGTGCAGCGCCCTGACAATGCTTCGCATCAGTGGACCTATCATTCCCCGGTTGCTGAGTTCACGTTGACACGGATAGATCTTTCGATCGAACCGGAGATTTCCGTCGTTGGACCCGCGACGGTGTTATCGATCGGTGGGCTAGTTGTTGACGATGCCGGCGTGCGTCTGTCACGCGGGCAGGCTGGTGGGGTGGCGGGCCGAGAGGGTGCGGTTCGATTACGTGGCGACGGGTTCATCTTCGTTACCACGGTGGGTGTCAACACCGAACCGTAGAGAACTCGTTGGCAAAGGTGCGCTTGAAGTGCTGCATCTGTCACCATGGTGTTATGACAGACCAACGACTCGACACTTACGGCATGTTCGATGCCATGGTGCACACACCCGAACAGATCGTCTCCATGGTCGAAACTTCCCAGGACCTAGAAGGTCTTCCCAAGGCGGAAGAAATTGACAACATTTTGGTGCTTGGTGTGGGTGACTCCGGCACCGCAGGTGACCTGGTGGCATCTACGGCTGGACCGTTCATGCCGGTGCCGGTGGTGACGGTAAAGAACTACAACCCGCCGAGCTATGTAAATGATCGAACCCTCGTTTTTGCGGTGTCGTTTTCCGGCAATACCCCGGAGACCATCGAAGCAGCAACGGCCGCGGCGGAGACGGGTGGTCGAATTGTGGCCGTAACCTCGGGCGGAAAACTGGCGGAGTTGGCCAAGGAGTGGGGTGCGGTGCACGTGCCGGTCGACCCCGGCTTGCCGTCGCCTCGTGCGGCGTTCGCGTCTCTCGCGGTTGGACCAATAATTGTGTTGGAAGATGTGGGCTTGTTCGGAGGCGCCACTCAATGGCTGATCCACGCGGTTGAGCAGTTACGTCGGCGTCGTAATGCGTTGGTAATGGCCGACAGTGTTGCTAAGGAAATCGCCCAAGTCATTGACGGCACTGCGCCGCTGATGCAAGGCGGCGGCGGAATCGGCTCGGTAGCCGCTGACCGATGGAAGACGCAGATCAATGCCAACGCGAAGTTACCCGCCTTTAGTTCGGCCCTCCCCAACCTCGGACACAACGAGATCGAGGGATGGGGTCGCGTCGATGATCGGACCAGAGAACTGCTTAGCCTCGTTCAGCTTCGTCACGAACACGAGCATCCGCTGGTGCAGCGTGGCTTCGATGCTGTGAACGCGATGGTTGGTGATTCTGTGGCCAGTGTGACCACGGTGCATGCCGAAGGCGAGGGCCCCGTTGCCCAGATGTTTGACCTGATGATGCTTGGAGACGCTGTTTCCTTGGAGCTTGCTGCCATCGCAAATGTTGATCCTGGACCGTCACCCGCTATTGACGAGCTTGAGGAACGACTCCGGTCAGGGTGAAATCGCTAAAATACTAATTGACGCTTCCGAGGCTGCTACGTCTGCCAATTCGTCGGGTACTTCGTTCCTTTATGGTCTGTTGGCTGCGGAACACCTAGAGCTAGTGCGTCACCTTCTTCCCTAAGGTCCCGCCCGGGCCCCCGTCCACTTCTTGAATGGGGTATTTGTCGCGTCGTAATCCGGCTAGGGTCAGCCGTGGGCTGGCCAGATGGACGTGGGTCGGAGGACCCCAGCCCACATTCTTTTATGGAGGTTCGTACCATGGCTCTTACCCAAGACGACTACAAAGTCGCCGATCTATCTCTGCACGCGTTTGGTCGCAAAGAGATGGACCTGGCCGAGCACGAAATGCCTGGCCTTATGGCCTTGCGCGCCGAGTTTGGCGATGCCAAGCCATTGACTGGCGCTCGTATTGCGGGTTCGTTGCATATGACCATCCAGACCGCAGTGCTCATCGAGACTTTGGTTGCCCTTGGCGCCGATGTTCGTTGGGTTACCTGCAACATTTTCTCTACCCAGGACCATGCCGCTGCTGCGATTGCTGTTGGCCGCGATGGAACCCCAGACAACCTCTGTGGTACCCCTGTTTGGGCTTGGAAGGGCGAAACGCTCGAAGAGTACTGGTGGGCTACCGAGAAGCTGTTCACCTGGCCTGACGGCAACGGCCCGAACTTGATCTTGGACGACGGCGGCGACGCCACGATGCTTGTGCATCAGGGTCTCGCGTACGAAAAGGCCGGCGAAGTTCCCCAAGCACAAGACGGCGACTCCGAAGAGCACGGCGTATTCCTCGAACGCCTCCGCACTATCCATGCCCGCGACGACCAGTTTTGGCATCGGATCGCTCCCGGCATCAACGGTGTTTCTGAAGAAACCACAACGGGTGTTCATCGCCTTTACGAGTTAGCCCGTGATGGTGAACTCCTGTTCCCAGCAATCAATGTCAATGACTCGGTGACCAAGTCGAAGTTCGACAATCTCTACGGATGCCGTCACTCACTCGTGGATGGCATCAACCGCGCCACCGACGTCATGATCGGTGGCAAGACCGCTGTTGTTTGTGGCTATGGCGACGTAGGTAAGGGCTGTGCGCAGTCGCTTCGTGGCCAAGGTGCTCGCGTCGTGGTAACGGAAATTGACCCTATCTGTGCTTTGCAGGCCGCTATGGAGGGGTATCAGGTTGTTCGCATAGAAGATGTCATGGAGACGGCCGACTTTTTCATTACGACGACCGGCAATAAGGATGTCATCACGGCCGAGCACATGGGCAAGATGAAGCACCAGGCCATCGTGGGCAACATTGGTCACTTCGACAACGAGATCGATATGGCAGGTATTTTCGCGATGAGCGATGTGCAGCGCATCAACATTAAGCCGCAGGTCGACGAGTTCGTATTCCCCGATGGACACTCGATCATTGTGTTGTCTGAAGGTCGCCTGTTGAACCTCGGCAATGCCACTGGTCATCCCAGCTTCGTCATGTCGTGCAGCTTCTCTAACCAGGTTCTGGCTCAGATGGAGCTTCACTCGAACCACGAGAGTTACGACACCAAAACCGTTGTGGTTCTGCCCACTGAACTCGATGAGAAGGTCGCCCGAGCGCACATTGATGCTCTCGGTATTCGTCTCACTGTTCTCACCGATGACCAGGCCGATTATCTCGGCATGGACAAGAGCGGTCCCTACAAGCCACCGCACTACAAGTACTAACTGCTCGGTCGCTCCAGCAAATAGCGCGGACTGGCAAACCTCAGCTAGCATCTCGACTCGGGATGACTACCACTGAAACGTCCGAACGATCAATGCCCACGCCGGTCCGTTCGGCGCTTGTCGTATTCTTGATTTACCTGTTTTTGGTGGGCGTATCGTCGCTTGAGGCGGGCATCAAGATTATGGGCGCCGACACCCAGGAGCGTTTGTTTTCTGCGGTCACCAACCCTATTGCTGGTCTCTGTGTCGGCATCCTCGGAACCGTATTGGTGCAGTCGTCGTCTGCTTCTACGGCGGTAATCGTGGGCATGGTCGGCTCGGGTGTTCTCGGCGTCGATGCTGCGGTTCCTATGGTCATGGGCGCCAATATCGGCACAACGGTCACCAACACGTTGGTGTCGCTTGGGCACATGCGCCAGTCCAACGAGTTTCGGCGGGCCTTTGCCGCTGCGACGGTGCACGATTTTTTCAACCTGTTGGCCGTAGCAGTCCTGCTGCCAATCGAGGTCTATTTCGGCACCATTTCTGGAATCGCCGAGCGCATCAGTACCCGACTGGTTGGCTCGGCCGGTAGCGAATGGAAGAGTCCGGTTAAGAAGTGGGTGAAAGAGCCAGTCGGATGGCTCAAGGATTTGTGGGGTGGGTTGGGGGCGCACGACAACGTCAAGGGCGTCTTGATGATTCTCACCGGACTGGTCATTGTTTTGATTGCTCTGGCACTAATTACTAAGAACATGCGCAAGCTGATTGCCACCCGCATTGAAGCCTCGATTAACTCGGTCCTCGGAAAGGGTGGCGGGGCATTGGCCATGCTGCTCGGAGTGATTATCACTATGGCGGTGCAGTCCTCCAGTATCACTACATCAATTCTTATTCCGCTTGCCGGCGCTGGTGTGCTTTCGCTTCGCAACATTTATCCGGTGACATTAGGAGCCAATGTCGGCACGACAATTACCGCACTGTTAGCTGCGCTTGCCGCGTCGAGCCCCGAAGCACTCACTGTTGGCCTCACCCACACGACCTTTAACATTGCCGGAATCCTAATTCTTTACGTCATTCCGCTAGCTCGCGACGTGCCGGTTCTGGCGGCGGAAAAGCTTGCTGACATAGCGGTCGACCGCCGAAGCATTGCCGTCGCCTACGTTGTAGTTGCGTTTATTATTCTTCCGCTGATCGGCGTTGCGCTGTTGCGCTAGAAAGGCCATGTCTAATGGTTCTGTCATTTTTTAAGAAAGATTCTGCTCCAGGGCTCGATCATGTAGTCACCAAGTCGGTCTCCATGTTGGGTGATGCGCGGCATTCATTCGATCTCGCCACGCTGGCGCTGTTGACAAAAACTGATCCCGAAAGCGTTGCCTCCGACATCCGTGAGACCGATGATCGGATCAATAGAGCAGAGCAGGACCTGCGTTCGGAGTTGGTGGTGCATGTGAGTGTGCATGGCACCTCTGACATCGGGTCGGTGCTTGGGTTGACGTTGTTGCTTAAGAAGATTGAGCGCATAGGCGATCAAGCCAAGAACATTCTTGACCTTTCCGAAACGGGTATCACTTTGTCCGAGCATCGCGATGCTGGGCTTATGGCGGAGGAACGGCAGGTTGTTTCGGCCTTGTTTGGCGAGGCGGCCGAGCTTCTTGGCGACCTCGATGCCTCGGGTGAAGCGATAGAGGAATTTACCGAACGGGCTTCGGCGATTGGTGCTGGGCACCAAGCCAAAATTGACGGTTTTATGACTTCGGATTTGCCGGGTCGTGAGGTTGTGCCACTGGCGATTTACTATCGTTACCTCAAACGCATTGTTGCCAACCTGGTCGGAATTGTCCGCATCGCGGTTGAGCCCATCTTGCAGGTTGATTATCTCGATGAAGGCGCTACCGATACCGACGACTAACTGCTGGCCCGTCAGAGCCAGGACAACAATGTCCTAGCCCCTCATTAGGTTTAGGCCATGTTGTTTCCGGTGACCTGTCCTCTGTGTCGCACCGCAGGGTCGGCCCCTTGCGCAGCATGTATCGAAATGTTGGTTCCTGGCCGTGTGGTCCACTCCATTGACGGGTTGCGAAGTTGTCGGGCGCTTGTGGAATACGACGCGTGCGGGGCCGAACTTGTTCACGGGCTCAAATACCGCAATGCACGTCGGTTGCTTCCGTGGCTGGGCCAGGCCATGGGTGAACTTGTTCCTGCCGAGGTGGATGTCATTACGTGGGCACCGACATCCTCATCGCATCGACGCGAGCGCGGGTTCGATCAGGCATACCTCTTGGCTAAGGCGATAAGTCGCTGCACCCGCATTTCTTGCCGGCCGTTATTGGTTCGGGTGGGCCACCGCTCTCAGACCGGTCTCGGGCGCCAGGAACGGCTAACGGGTGTGCAGTTTCGGGCCCGCCAAGCACACGGTCTGCGGGTACTTCTGGTCGATGATGTGGTGACGACGGGAGCCACACTGTCGACGGCTTCAGCAGAGTTAGCTAGACAAGGTGTCGATGCGGTTCATGGCATCGTTATGGCCCGAACTCCGGACGAAGGTCCTTTGGCACAAGCCGACCAAAAAGCGTATAGTTCCGGTTGAGGGCGTACCCCTCGGGTACGGACTTATAGCTCCGGTAACCTGGAGCCGACCACCGATTGCGTTGCGGCTTTCCTAGCGACGCAAACACAACAACCCAATATTTGGAGGATTTGATGAACGTCACGATCAGCAGTCGGCACACCAAGGTGAGCGAGAAGCTAGAGAACGTGACACGCGAGAAAATCGGACGCCTTGATAAATATTTAGAGGGAATCGATTCAGCCAAGGTGCATTTCTCTGAACATCATAATCCACGAATAGAAGACAAAGAAGTGGTCGAGGTGTCCCTCGAAGGTCACGGCCATCACATTCGCTGCAAGGTTGCTGCCCCGGATGGCTACCGCGCCGTCGATCTCGCCGTTGACAAGTTAGAACGGCAACTGCGCAAGTTGAAGACCAAAGTCACGAATCGGAACCACGGGGGAGTGAAGCATGATCTTCCTCCAATGCTTCGTCCGAGCGAGGCTGCGGCAATTCCGCGAACCGAACGCGCGCCAGCGTTGGTAAAGGTCAAGCAGTTCGCATTACAAGAGATGACTGCTCAAGAGGCCATTATCGAACTGGCCATCGTTGGCCATGATTTCTATTACTACGTTGACTCCCATACCGGCCGACCAGCAGTGTTGTACGTGCGCGATGATGGCGACTTCGGCCTAATCGAACAAGCCGTCTAAACCACGACGATTTCGAACCACGCCACTAGAGGTTCGTCTGGCGTCACGATCACCGGTTTGGTGTTGAGTGCGTTGGGCGGACCGCTTTGTGGTTCGACACAAATTGCGTGCTGGGGGTGGTCAAATATCACCCAGTGGTCACATGAACTTCGTAGTTCCAGTTCGGCGAATCCTGGCCAGGCTAGACGTGGGGGCATGGCGAGATCGATAAAACAGTTGTCCCAGGGTGGCGGTGGTGGTGCTACGAGTTTGCCGGTGGGAATTGCGGCGTTAGAAATTTCGTACATTTTTCTCGGCGAGACGCGCACCTCAAGTTGTTCGCCTTGCCCTACATCGCGACGAAACCATGGGTGCCAACCAACCTGTGCAGGCATGGGTTGCGTGGCTTCGACGCTAAGTTTGAATCGCACCCGGTCCTCGCGGAGGTCGACAGAATGGGTGACGTTTCCGCCCAAGGGCCACGGTGCGACAAGCTCGCAGGTAGCCACTGTTGGTGAGCGCTGGACCCATTTTGATGTAAGTGCGGTGCCATGGATGGCGTGAGTTTCGATGTTGATCGGAAATTGATGGGACTGTCCATCAAAGTGCAGGGTGCCGCGATCCATGCGTCCGGCCCAGGGGACCATTGGATAGGCGCCCCAGGCTATGGGCTTGTCTCCTTCGGCTACGAGAAGTTCGACTCCATCGAGCAACAGTGAAGCAATTCGCCCCCCGGCATCGGCGTCGAGCGAGACGGAAAATCGCGAGTTACTCGGCTCCATATACCGGCACTCCGGGGTCTACAGCCGCAGGGACGCAGTAGGTGATGGCAATCCCATAGCGGGTCATCGGCATAACTTACCTCGTTGTCGAGGTCCCCGACGAGCCAAACTACGAGGCCACCACAGCCGTAGACTCGAAGTCGTGGCTACCCCAAGGCAATTTCTCGCCATCCGCAACGATGCTCAAAGGTGCCTGCAACAGGTCTCGCAGCCGGCGGCGATGGTCCCGGTTTGTTCTGATTTTGCTGAGGTTTCCGAATGGTGTGGCCAGGTAAGTGATCCGGTGGGGCGAATTTTGCACGATAAACATGAGGTGCCATGGAACGAGGCGGCACAGGTCATGTGGCGGGGGATTCGATTTGGTTGGCTACTCGGTGACCTCGCGGCGCACTGTGTGCTTCCAACCAGAGATCTTGCTCGATTCGATTGCTCGAAGGATGCACTTTCCACGAACCCTCGTGGACTTGGTCGCCTGATTACCTTTGAGGCGTACCGAGCCCACAGCTTGCTCGATGCCGGAGTCTCCGTACTGGCTAATAGCCCACTGGGCGTGCGGATTGCCTGGTCGGAGCAAGTAGGTCGAACCCGCGCCTACCTTCACGCGGTGAGACGGGCCGGAGCCACCCAATTGGAAACACACGTGCAGGTTCGTCCGACAACGTGGATGGTGCCCGCCAATCGTTTGCGGCTCGACAGTAGACGCTACGGACATGCGTTGACCCGGTAGATTCGATCAATGAGTTCTGCGTCGCTACCTTCATCATTCGAGCGGGCCCGACGATTGGTTGAACCAACGCTACGCGGCGATGTGGCTCGCTTGGAAGGCGATCTGCGATTGCCGGCGGAATATCATTTCGGTTGGGTTGAGGCCGACGGGAGACCCATTGAGGGTTCAGCCGGGAAGGGCATCCGACAGACTCTGGCTGTACTTGGTGCCGAGGCAGCGGGCGGTTCATGGATTGATGCCGTACCGGCGGCCAGTTCGGTGGAACTTATTCATAACTTCTCGCTTCTCCATGACGACATCATTGATGGCGACCGCGAGCGACGGCATCGTCCTACGGTCTGGGCGCAGTACAGCGTTGGTGAAGCAATCATTGTCGGCGACGCCATGCATGCGTTGGCGTTCCAGATTTTGCACGAAATCGGGACTGACGCCGGCACTCAGGTGGCTCGTATGTTGGGCGATGCGACGTCGGACATGATCCGAGGTCAGTCCAACGACATGGGCTTTTCCAAACGTACCGATATCACGTTGGCCGACTGTTTGTCTATGGAGACAGATAAGACTGGTGCGTTGTTGGCCTTTGCTGTTGCGAGCGGAGCCGTGTTGGCGGGGTGTGATCGCACGATGTTGCAGGGATTGCTTCGGTACGGACACGAACTGGGCTTGGCATTTCAGGCTCAGGACGATCTGCTTGGTGTGTGGGGAGACCCTGCGGTTACCGGGAAGGCAGCGGGCAACGATCTACGCGAGCGCAAGCGTTCGATGCCAGTAGTTGTGGTGCTTGCAGCAGGCGGTGAGCCAGCCCGGGCGCTTCTTGCTGTATTTGAGCGTGAAGATATTGATGACGCTGCGGTGCGGGCAGGAGTGGCGATTCTTGATGCAACCGACGCTCATCGGCAAACTGCTGAAATCGCCCAAACCCACCTCAATAGGGCAATAGCAGCACTCGATTCACTTGATCTTGTTGCCAGTGCTGGAGCCGAACTCGTGGAACTCGCACGCTTTGTCGTGACCCGTGACCACTAACCGCGCCGTCCTCGTCGTATTCTGACTTGATGTCTCGTCGGCTTCTCCTCTCGGTGATTTTGTTGTCATTGGTGACCGGCGCCTATTTTTTCTATGGACGCTCTGGTGCCGATGGCGACACCGAACCTGGTTTTGTCAGCGAAGCGACTGACGAGTCTGCCCCCGACGGAACCCCAGGCCCGGGTTCGAACCCGCAGTCCTCCGTCGACCCAGCGGTCACGCCCACAGCAATTCCTACGCCAGTGCTTATTCCCGAAGATGCAATCATTGTTGGTGCCATTGTCGACAAGACCGGCATCATGCGGCGTCTCGACGAACCTGCTCTCGAGGCGGCGCGTATCCAGATCGGCCGAGTTAATGCGGCCGGCGGTGTACTCGGTCGGCCGCTTGTTCTCAAGGAGTTTGATTCCCGTTCGCAGCTAAATGCTTCCTTCCAGGCCGCCCAAGAACTTATCGAGGATGGCATTGAGTTGTTGCTCGTTACCTGCGAGTACCAGTTCGCCAAACCGGCCATCGATATTGCCACCGCGGCCGGCGTTCTTGTGCTTTCGCCGTGCGGCGGGACGTCCGAATGGGGTGTTCCGGCTGTCGCAGGCCGAAACGTGTTTTCCTTTGCCATGCCGTCGACGCTCGAGGGCAAGCTCATGGCCGAGTTTGTCTTGGCCGAGAAGGGCCCGCTTGTAACGCTGATCGTCGACAAGCAAGATCCTGATGCGTTCGCTCAATGTGAAGGGTTTCAAGATGAGTTCGTGGCCAACGGTGGTTCGTTTCGAGGGCGCCTCGAAGTCACGCTCGAGAACGTGGTCGAGCTAGAGGAAATGCTGTCCACACTGTTGCGAACGTCATTTAGTACTCCCAACGCCGTGGTGCTTTGCGCATCACCTGCTGTTGGCCAAGACGTGGTCCTTTACCTACGGCGCGCGGGCCTAGAGTCGCCGATCGTGGCTGGTTCGACGATGGACGGGGACAGTTGGATCGTCAACGTCGAGCGCACCGGATCTATGCAAGTGCTGAGTTATGCGTCGGTGTATGGAGACGATCCCGATCCGGCAATTCGTGAACTGTTTGCTGAGTACGAAACGCTTACCGGCGCCGCGCCTGCACAAGGTCGCCCGGTAACGGGGGCCGATGCCATCGCCGCTTTTGCGTTGGCGGCCGAGCGCGCTGGATCGCTAGATCTCAACGACCTCATTGCTGAACTCGAGCAATTCGATGCACAGCCGTTGGTGGCGGGAACGATCACGTTTAACGAGAACTCACATCTCAGTACTCGTTCGATGCGATTGATAGAGATCGTGGATGACCAGCCCGCATTCGAGCGCATCATTGAGCCCGAGGCTTAGTGGCAGAATGCCCGGCGGTCAGTAGCCCAGTTCGGCGTAGACGGGGCCGAGGAGTGTCTCACCATGGCGGTACCGGCGCACGTTCTCGGTGACGCGGCGTTTGAGCAGGCGTAGGCCCATTTCTGGCGTGTTGGCGACGTGGGGGGTGATGATGCAGTTCGGGAAATTCCAGAACGCATGGTTATCGGGCAGCGGTTCGGGATCGGTTACGTCAAGCGCGGCGCCTCCGATCGATCCGGTGCTGAGGGCATCGAGAAGCGCCTCGTTGGAAATATGGGCCCCGCGGGCAACGTTGATGAGCCAGGCATGGTTGGGCATGGCGGCTAGTTCGGCGGCACCAATGATGTGTCTTGTCTCAGGGGTAAGCGCCAATGCCAAAATGACGACATCGGCACTGCGCAGACTGGGGATGAGCTCATTGGTTTGGACAACCTGATTAGCTCCACTCAAAGGGGTGGCTCGTTTGCGTACGACGGTGACATCACAGTTGAAGGGTTTGAGCAAGAGGAGGAGGTGTTCCGTTATTCCCCCGCCGCCCAGCACGACAACGTTGGCATTGCGAAGTTCGAGGCCGATGGGAGCTCCCCAGGTCTTGGCTCGCGAATAAGTGGCGAGGCCGCGCAGGCCAGCCAAGGCGAGGGTCACGGCCATCTCCGCGACTGGCTCGGCGTAGATTCCCTTACCGCACGTCCAGCGACGGTTGGAGTCGATGACGTCGAGGTATGGCTCGATGCCGGCGTACGGAAGCTGAATCCAATCCATGTGGGGGTTGGATTGCAAAATTGGGGCGAGCAATTGTGGTTCTTGTGGGTCGGCCCATATTAGAGCTGTCGCGTTTTCGCTACTGACCACATCTGCGCCGCCTGCTTCGACGGCCGCTTTAAGCTCGTCGGCGCGCCAGCAAGGTGGCTCAACAGCAATCTGTGGACGAGGTAATGCGGCGGGCTTAGCGGTCATGGTGTAGCAACGGTGATGTCATTACTTCTTGGTTCCGAGGTCGACGGAACGACCTACCTGCTGATAAAAGTCATTGCCCTTGTCGTCAATGACGATGAAGGCAGGGAAGTCTTCGACCTCGATTTTCCACACTGCCTCCATGCCGAGTTCGGGGTACTCGAGCACCTCGACGGACCTGATTGAGTCTTTGGCTAACCGAGCGGCAGGGCCGCCGATGGACCCTAGGTAGAAGCCGCCGTGTTTGTGGCATGCGTCGGTTACCTGTTGGCTGCGGTTGCCTTTGGCCAACATAATGAGAGAACCGGCTGCGGCCTGAAAAGGTTCGACGTAACTATCCATGCGGCCGGCGGTGGTCGGACCAAACGAACCCGACGCGTAGCCCTGGGGGGTTTTGGCGGGACCTGCGTAGTACACGGGGTGATCGCGTAAGTACTGCGGCATTGGCTCGCCTGCATTGAGACGAGCTTGAATTTTGGCGTGGGCGATGTCGCGAGCAACGACCAACGTGCCGGTTAACGACACGCGGGTCTTGACGGGGTACTGGCTTAACTGGTTACGGATGTCGTCCATGGGCTGAGTGAGGTCGATGTGTACGACCTCGTCGCTCAGTTCACTGCTGACGGTTTCGGGAAGGTACTTGGCTGGGTCGCGTTCGAGGTCCTCGAGGAAGATGCCATCGGCGGTGATCTTGGCCAACGCTTGACGATCGGCTGAACAACTAACGGCAATTGACACGGGGAGCGATGCACCGTGGCGAGGCATGCGAATGACACGAACATCATGGCAGAAGTATTTTCCGCCAAATTGGGCTCCGATACCGAACTCTTGGGTGAGTTTGAGTACTTCTTGCTCAAAGGCAACATCGCGGAACGCGTGACCCGAGGCTGAACCTTTGGTGGGTAGGGAGTCGAGATAGCGAGTGGAGGCGAGCTTGGCCGTCTCGAGTGATTGTTCCGCGGTAAGACCGCCGATAACAACGCCAAGGTGGTACGGCGGGCAAGCAGAAGTGCCAAGCGTGCGAACCTTTTCGTCCAAGAAGGCCAGCAAAGATTCTGGGTTGAGGATGGCCTTTGTCTCCTGGAAAAGATAACTTTTGTTGGCCGATCCGCCGCCTTTGGTCATGAACATGAACTTGAATTCGTTGCCGGGGGTGGCCTCAATCTTGATGTCGGCGGGCAGGTTGGTCTTGGTATTGACCTCGTCCCACATCGTGAGCGGAGCCATTTGGGAGTAGCGCAAGTTGGATTTTTGGTAGGTGTCATAGACACCCTGGGAGATGGCTTCTTTATCGGATATCTCGTCGCTAGTCAGGACGTATTGGCCTTTCTTGCCCTTAACAATTGCTGTGCCGGTGTCCTGGCAACCGGGAAGGACAAACCCTGCGGCAATGCATGCGTTTTGTAGGAGTTCGGTGGACACAAACTTGTCGTTGGCCGATGCTTCGGGGTCATCGAGAATATTGCGAAGCTGCTGAAGGTGACCGGGGCGAAGTAGATGAGAGATATCGCGGATTGCTTCGGCGGTCAACAATCGGATTCCCGCGGGGTCCACCTGTAAGAATTCACGATCACCCAGCGTGATGGTGTCCACAAAGTCGGACGTAATGAGGCGATATGGCGTTGGATCCTCGCCTAGAGGCAAGACATCAGTGAAAGCAAATTCGGACATACCACGACGCTACCTGCTCGCGGACTTGGACGAATACTTCAGGTGTGTCGCGAAGAACGCTTTCAACGCGATAACTTGACGCTCGTGGCGAACAATCCATCTCCCGAAGTCCAACTCACTCCGCTTAACGGTGAAGCCCGACCCTTGGTCGATTGGCTGGTCACCTTTCATATGGCGGCCGTGGTGCTCGATCCGTTCACTAATCAAAGTGCCTGGCTCCTTGACACTACGCAGCGCATTTTGGGCAATTTTGCCCAATCCAATGTGCGTCCAGCGTTCATCGTTACCGGCAGCGCCGATGATGCGCGTCAGTTTCTCGGGCCAATTGCCGACGAGTTCATAGTTTTCGTCGACGAAGATCGAGCATTTGTGAAGAGTGCCGGGCTTGAGCAGTTGCCCGCATTCCTCCATCTCAACAACAGTGCGACCGTGCTCGCTAGCGCGCAAGGCTGGGACCCCGACGAATGGCGCGTCGCCGTCGACGAGTTGGCCGAAGCTATGAGTTGGATTGCTCCGCTAATTCCTGACGCTGGCGACCCAATGGCGTTCAACGGCTCACCGGCACTGGGCTAATCGTCAAGGCACCCAGGTCAGGCTGCCAGCCATGTCCAGACGACTGGCTCGCCCGCCGTTAATTGTCTCCATGTCGGAGCCGCGGTGAGTAGCCTGCGATGATGCCCCAGGACTCCGCCCCATCGCTAGCGATGCCGCGCTCCAAAGTGTTGACTTTCGGCTTGTTGACTGGGCTGTTGGTTTCGGGCTATGGCGTGATGTTCACCGTGCTTGACGATTTCCGCGACGAGTACGGGATTAGCGAAACATGGTTGGGGCTCATCGTTGGCATTGGTTTCTTTGCGTCGTTTTTGGCCCAGATATTTATTGCCCCGGTCGCTGATAGGGGTTACGCGAAGCGGTTGGTCTTTCTTGGCACAGTTACCACGGTCGTTGCTTTGGTGGGCATGGCGTATGCGACGTCTTTGCTCCCGTTGCTCGGGGCGCGTTTCGTTATGGGAATCGGTATCGGCATGGCCGCCCCAGCGGTTCGCCGGATCGTCATTATTGGTGATCCCGAGAACTTGGGTCACAACTTGGGTCTCTTGTTGGCGGCCGATGTATCTGGCTTTGCGATGGGTCCGGCAATTTCCGCGATTCTGGTCGGCCCATTTGGTCTATCGGCACCGTTCCTTGTGATTGCGGCCGCCAATGTGTTGGTTCTACCGATTCTTTTTTGGGTGGACGTCGACGAGTCCGATCACGACGTCCCGGTAGCCAGATTTGCATTTGATATGTTCCGCAACCGGTCTTTCCTGGCCATTACCTTGCTGGTCTCAGGCGTCTGGATCATGATCGGTACCTTTGATGCGCTTTGGGCGGTTGTGCTTGATGACCTTGAAGCCAGCGAGTGGGTTGCCAATATCGGCATCACGATGTTCGCGCTGCCGTTGATTTTCCTGAGCCCAACCGGCGGTCGACTGGCCCAACGCGTTGGACCGTTTCGTCTGGGGCCACTAGGGCTCATCGTTGGTGCGGTGTTCATATTTGCCTATGGCCTCATGCCGACCGGTGGGGCCATGTTGGCCGTGGCCCTTTTGAATTCGGTTAACGATGGCCTCACCATCTCTAGCGGAGGTATCGCTACAGGGTTAGCCATCGCTCCGGAACGTCAGGCGAGTGCCCAGGGCATGATCGGCGCAGTCGAAATGATGACGGCCGCAATTACCGCCACCACAGCGGGAATCCTGTACGAGCATTTTGGGCGGTTTACTGCCTATACGGCGTGCGCGGTGATCATGGTGGTGCTAGGGATAGCGAGCTACGTCCTCGCTGGTCCTACCTGGCGACAACTCCGGGGTGTTGCCATGAATCTTGACCTCGATCCAGCCACTGCGGTTACCGGGCACGCGTAGGTCTATGTAGCTGAAATTCACCGGGGCTCTTTGGTGTCCCCGAGGCTAGATAGCGTTGAATGCCAGGGCATAGCTGAGCGCGGCGAACGATAGACCGTCGTGAACTTTGCCGTTGTAGAGCAATTCGCGGACTGATCGCGGATCATGCCAAACGATTTTAGTGGCTTCGTTGGTGTCAGCCGGTGGGCCAACATAGGTGGGATTGACCGAGTGGAAGATATGAAAACGCTGGTCGCTGATGCCGTTGCTGGGGTTGAAGGAACAAAGGGGAGCAGTTTCGCCGGGGTCCCAGCCGGTTTCTTCGATGGCTTCGCGTCGAGCGGCGACCGCGGCGGTTTCTCCGGGATCGATTTTTCCGGCGGGGATTTCCCAGCCCCACGTATCGGTAATGAAACGGTGGCGATACAACAACAGCACCTGACCGTCGGCCACCATGACACAGCCAGCGGCCTCGCCGCGGTTTGCCCATTCGCCTGGTTGCACGAACTAGTCCTCCGAGGCGTCGCGGTCGAGTCGCAACGAGGCCGAGTTCATGCAGAATCGGTCTCCGGTGGGAGCGGGCCCGTCGGGAAAAACGTGACCAAGGTGAGCGCCGCACTTGGCACACAAGGCTTCGTTGCGCGACATGCCATGACTTCGGTCGGTTTCGGTGGTTACAGCATCTTGATTGACCGCTTGCCAGAAGCTTGGCCAGCCGGAGCCGCTTTCAAATTTGGTGTCTGAGGCAAATAGGGCTTCGTCGCACACAACGCAGTGGTAGGTGCCGGCATCTTTGGTATCCCAGTACTCACCGGTGAAGGCGCGTTCAGTTCCGGCTGATTGGGTGACGGCGTATTGTTCTGTGGTGAGGCGGGCTCGGAGTTCTTCGTCGGTGTATGTGGTTGGTTCGGTCATGGCAAAATCCTTGGGGAAAAGGGGTAATGAAGGGAAGTGCGAACACTCGCTGTCATGGTGTAACGACTGTAGACGCTATTTCGTTCCCACGCATTGCCTGAAATTCCGCAGTTCTTGAACGCCGTCCCTAAGATTTCTGCAGATTTTTGCACAAAATGCTTGTACGAACAGTTGTTCGTAATTACAGTGATGTAAGTGTCCTAGCGGTGCTGCTCGGAGAGCTTGCTCTCAAGAGTGTCACACCCCCTCTTTAGGGTGGGACTCGTTCAATCAGAACACTCACGTCAGCAGCAAATTAACAAGAAGGTCACAAGATGGAACGAGACAAAGCACTCGAAATGGCACTTAGTCAGATCGAAAAGCAGTTCGGTACTGGCTCAGTCATGAAAATGGGCGAGAAGGGTTCGATGGGTATCGAGAGCATCCCCACTGGCGCCCTGGCGCTCGACATTGCCCTCGGAGTCGGTGGGCTCCCTCGTGGTCGTGTCACCGAGATCTTTGGTCCGGAGGCATCAGGTAAGACCACTCTTGCTATCCATGTGGTGGCCGAGGCACAGCGCAACGGTGGCATCTGTGCCTACATCGATGCCGAGCATGCCATGGATCCCGCCTACGCCCGTGCCATCGGCGTCGATGTCGATGAATTGTTGATTTCGCAGCCCGATACCGGCGAACAGGCTCTCGAAATTACCGACATGCTTATTCGTTCCGGTGCCCTGGATGTGATTGTTATTGATTCGGTCGCGGCCCTTACTCCTAAGGCTGAGATCGAAGGCGACATGGGCGATCACCATGTTGGTGCTCAGGCTCGGTTGATGTCGCAGGCTCTGCGCAAGCTCACCGCCAACCTCAACCGATCCAATACCGTCTGTATCTTCATTAATCAGCTTCGCGAGAAGATTGGTGTGATGTTTGGTAGCCCCGAAGTCACTCCTGGTGGCCGTGCGCTCAAGTTTTATTCTTCGGTGCGTCTCGATATTCGTCGTATCGAAGCCATCAAGCAAGGCGTCGAGATAGTGGGCAACCGCACTCGTGTCAAAGTGGTCAAGAACAAGGTTGCGCCGCCGTTTCGTCAGGCCGAGTTCGACATCATGTACGGCAAGGGTATTAGCCGCGAAGGTTCAATTCTCGACATCAGTGTCGAGTTGGGCATGGTCAAGAAGGCGGGTGCCTGGTTTACCTACGATGGTGAACAACTCGGCCAGGGGCGCGAGAAGTCCAAGGCCTTCCTGCAAGAACATCCTGAGATCATGGTCGAGTTATCGGACAAAATTTGGATCGAGATCAATCCGCCCGAGGAACTCGAGGAAGAAAAAGCCGAGTTCTCCGAGGCCGACGACGAGCCAATTTCACTCGAATAGTCACTCCATCGAACGTTTTGGAGCGGTCGTTGGCAGCAACGCCGGTTGACGAGCCGTAGCCTAAAGCCATGAGTCGTACGTACGTGATCCGCACTTTTGGGTGTCAGATGAACGAACACGATTCCGAACGTATTGCTGGGCTGCTTGAGGCGGACGGTATGAAACGGGGCGACGAAGTCGGCGATGCCGACGTGGTCGTACTGAACACGTGCTGCATTCGCGAGAATGCTGACAACAAGTTGTACGCCGCCCTAGGCGACCTCAAGCGGGCCAAGCAAGCAAACCCACAAATGCAAATTGCGGTGGCCGGCTGCCTGGCGCAGAAGGATCGCGAACTGATCCAGGATCGTGCTGGGCATGTCGACGTGGTTTTTGGAACCCACAATGTTGGACGCGCCGCCGAGCTTTTGTCCGAGGCGCGGGCCAACGGTCCCATTATGGAAATTCTCGAAGAGACGGTGGCCGACGATCTTGCTGCCTTTCCTTCCGCACTGCCCGCCCGTCGCGAGGCCGATTATGCCGCCTGGGTCACCATCCAGATTGGGTGTGACAACCAATGCGCGTTCTGCATCGTTCCCCAGGTCAGGGGCGTCGAAATGAGCCGCCCCTTTGGCGACCTTGTGGCCGAAGCCGAACGGCTAGTGGCCGATGGCGTCATCGAGATCACTTTGCTTGGCCAAAACGTCAACTCTTACGGTCGCGATCTGGCCCTCAAATTGCGGGGCAGCGAACCCGATCCGCTCGACGCTCATGTCGCTGGCATTAGGTGGGCCGAGTCTGACCGTCGAGCCCGACCACTGTTTGCCGATCTGCTGCGGGCTGTGGGCGCAGTCGAAGGTATTCGCAGGGTCCGCTACGTCAGCCCGCACCCTAAAGATCTCCGGCCCGAAACAATTCAAGCCATGGCCGAGGTCGACACCGTGGTCGAGCACTTGCACCTACCGGTGCAGTCCGGGAGCGATCGAATTCTGGCGGCGATGCACCGTGGCTATACCGCCGAGCGCTACCTCGAACGACTTACGGCCGCTCGGGCCGGCATCGATGACTTGTCGGTAACGACCGACGTGATTGTCGGGTTCCCCGGCGAGACCGAGGATGATTTCGAGCAAACCTTACAAGTAGCGGCCGAAGCCCAGTACGACAGTGTTTTTGCCTACATCTTCTCACCTCGCCCCAACACCGAAGCGGCTGACCTCACCGCCGATTTTGTCGATCATTCGGTGGCGGTAGACCGATTTGAGCGGCTTCGCTTGGTGACTCAGCGTTCGGCCCTTCGCGGGAACCATTCCCGAGTGGGGCGTCTCGAAGAGGTCGTCGTAGAAGGACCTTCAAAGCGGGACGAAATGGTTCTCTCGGGACGGACCCGCCAGAACCGCATGATTCATTTTCCGAGCAGTGAGCAATTGAGGGTGGGAACGATTGCCAATGTGCGATGCACCGAAGGCCGCAGTCATTATCTCATGGGCGAACTCGACGAGATCGTCGCCAAGCCCACGCACCGAACTCGTATTCCGGTGGTAGCGGGCTGAGCGACCAGACCCCCCTTACGTTGGCCATCTGTGGTCCCACCGCCAGTGGCAAGTCGTCACTGGCTATGGCGTTGGCCAGAGCCTGCCCCGAGATCGAGTTGGTCTCCGCCGATTCGATGCAGGTGTACCGGGGGATGGATATCGGCACGGCCAAGCCGAGTGCCAGCGAACAACTCGAGGTTCGACACCACCTCATTGACATCACTGACCCGAGCGACGACTACCACCTCGGACGCTTCCAGGTCGATGCCGCGGAGGCTTTTGCCGATATTCGTTCCCGAGGAAAGGTGCCGGTGTTAGTGGGTGGAACCGGTCTCTACTTGCGAGCGGTTACCGATTCCCTTGATCTTCCTGGTCGTTTCCCCGATGTGGTCGTCGAACTCGATGCCAATCCCAATACTTATGAACTTTTTTCCCAACTTCAGGAACTCGACCCATTGGCTGCATCTCGTATGGAGGCCACAAACCGTCGGCGAGTGATGCGGGCTTTGGAAGTGACGTTAGGCAGTGGTCGGCCATTCTCGGCGTTTGGCCCCGGGATGACCGAATACGGCGAGGTGCCATTTCAGATGGTGATCGTCGACTTGCCCCGCGAGCAGTTGTATGACCGGATCAGTCGGCGCTATCACCAGCAGATGGACGAGGGGTTCCTGGCCGAGTGTTCACTGTTGCTCGCTTCGGAACGCGGACTTTCTCGCACGGCGCGCCAAGCGCTGGGATACAAGGAATTGTTCGAACACCTCGAGGGCGATGTGACGCTTGATGATGCACTTGAGTTGGCAATACAGCGCACGAAGCGATTTGCCCGACGTCAGCAACGGTGGTTTCGTCGAGATCCGCGCCTCATCTGGCGTTCCGCCGAGCACAATCCATTGGACCTGCTACCCGATCTCCTGAAAGACTTCGAACCATGCGCCTAAGTAAGCACCACGGCCTCGGGAACGACTTTCTTATTACCTTCGCTACGACTGTGCCCCATGACGCCCCCGCCCAGGCATTCGATCTCTGCGATCGCTTCACCGGCATAGGTGCCGATGGGCTTATCTGGCTCACGCCCAACGATGGCGAGGCCGATATCACCATGACCTTGCTTAACGCCGACGGCAGCCTGGCCGAAATCAGCGGCAATGGGTTGCGTTGCGTGGCACAGGCTCTGGTTCAGCGCGATGGACAACAGACGGGCAGTTACGTCGTCGCCTCCGGGGCTGGCTTTCGCAACGTTGTGGTCGAGGCAACCGACGAACGTTCTGTCGCCCTAGTTACCGCGGACATGGGTCAGGTGATTGATGAGTCGTTCCCTGAGGCCGAAGCGCGGTTGGGTTCGCTAATAGCTGCCTCCCACGTGGGCTCGGCGTCCATTGGCAATCCGCATGTGGTTGCCTCGGTGGCATCCCCTCAGACCGTTGAACTGGCTGTTGTCGGCTCTACCGTCGAACAAGCGGTCGACGGTGGCGCAAACGTCGAGTTCATTGCGACTCGCGGCGACAGTACGACGTTGGACCAAAGTGCGATCGACCTCACCGTCTGGGAGCGTGGTGCCGGAATCACTCAGGCGTGTGGCTCAGGTGCGTGTGTGGCGGCCACACTGGCATACAACTGGGGCATGGTGTCAGAACCCCGTGTCGATGTGCACATGCCGGGTGGTATGGCCACGGTCATTGTGGGCGAGAACACCCGACTTATTGGTCCGGCCACCTATATTGCCGATATAGAGGTTCCGCGTGGGTAAAGGTAAGGCGAAAAACCACGAGATCGAAAGCCATCGCGGCGCGTTCGGTGACTACGGCGGCGAGCAGTCTGGTTTCATCGAGCGAACCTTCCGAGAGCGAATTGTTTTAGTGGGAGTGACCTTCCCCGACGGAAGCGACGACGTCACCGACGAACATCTTGACGAACTAAGTCGGCTTGTCGACACCGCTGGTGCCGATGAGGTTGCCCGTGTCACCCAGCGTCGAGATCGTCCCGACCCAGCCACCTATGTTGGCAAGGGCAAGGTGCAAGAAATTCACGATCTGGCCGAAGCACTTGATGCCGACACTGTGGTCTTCGATGACGAAATATCGCCCGCGCAGCAGGCCAACCTCGAGAAAATTCTGGGGCGAACGGCCATCGACCGCTCCGCAGTGATCTTGGACATATTTGCCCAGAACGCCCATAGCACCGAGGGTAAAGCGCAGGTGGAGTTGGCCTTGTTGCAGTACCGACTTCCGCGATTACGTGGCTCGGGTAAGCGGCTGAGTCAGCAGGCCGGTGGTATTGGTACTCGTGGTCCCGGTGAGACACAGCTCGAAACCGACCGCCGTCGTGTTGTTCGCCGTATGCACAAACTGAAAGCCGATCTACAAGCAGTGGCCGGCCACCGCGCCACGCAGGCCAAGTCGCGGCTCCGTTCTGTCAACCAATCAGTTGCGTTTGTGGGGTACACGAACGCGGGAAAGTCCACCACCCTGAACAGCCTTACCGATGCGGGCGTTTTGGTCGAAGATCGGCTATTCGCCACCTTGGATGCAACTACCCGTCGCATGGACCTGCCGGGCGGCGAGCGGGTTTTTGCCTCTGACACGGTCGGGTTCATTCGCAAGTTGCCCCATCAATTGGTGGAGGCGTTCAAGTCAACGCTCGACGTCGTGATCGATGCCGATTTGCTCGTGCACATCATCGACGCAAGCGCAGCGGACACCGACGAGCAGATCCATGCGGTTCGCTCGGTACTCAAAGAAATCGGTGCCGGCGAGATACCCGAGTTGATGGTATTCAACAAGTCCGATATCTCTGACGAACTGCCGCGCCTGCGTCGTCATCATCCGGAGGCGATTTTTATTTCGGCGGTGACTGGTGGGGGTCTCGATGGACTGCTGCAGGCACTTAGCGATCAGCTACGGGCTACTTCCGTTACGTACACTTTGATGGTTCCCTACGGGCGCGGCGATGTGATTGCTTCTTTGCATCGTGAAGGTCTCGTCCTTACCGAGATGGAGGTCGAGGGTGGAATGCAGTATGCGGTTCGCTTGGACGACGGTTCGGCTTCTCGTCTCGCCGAGTTTGTGGTGGCCTCATGAGCGATAGCACCCAAGGGTTTGTGCCGCCGCCGTACCCCTACGACCGGTTAAATGGCGTCCGGGCTACTGCGGATCAGCTGGCAGGCGGCGCGGTTGACTTGTCAATCGGTACTCCCGTTGATGCTCCCGATCCGGTTGTAGTGATGGCGATGACAACACCGGGAGTGGCGCGTGGGTACCCGCCGTCATTGGGCACGCCCAGCTACCGTGCGTCTGCTCGGCGGTGGATGCAGCGACGCTTTGGCGTCGATCTGGCCGAGTCGGAGTTGGCAGCTTGCATTGGCACTAAAGAGGTCGTGGCGAGCATGCCACGCATGCTGTCGTTGCGTGACCCCAGCAAGGACACGGTGCTGTACCCCGAAATTTCTTATCCCACCTACGCCATGGGCGCCACGCTGGCGGGATTGCGGGCGGTTGCTGTTTCGGTAGATAGTGATTGGCGGATCGACCTATCGAGTATTTCCGATGAGGATGCCGAACGAGCGCTCATTTTGTGGGTCAATAGCCCTGGCAATCCGGCAGGCGGTCTCGATGATCTGGGTGCTGCAGTTCAGTGGGCACAAGACCGAAACGTCATCTTGGCGAGCGATGAGTGCTACGCCGAGTTCACTTGGGATACACCATTCGAGGGGCTCACTGCCTCGCCGGCTCGAACGGCCCTTCAGCACGGCCGTACGGGTGTGCTGGCTGTCCATTCTTTGTCCAAACGCTCCAACGCCGCGGGTATCCGAGCCGGGTTCTATGCCGGTGACCCGGAATTGATCTTCTACCTTTCCGAGGTACGCAAACATGCCGGGATGATGGTGCCAGGCCCCATTCAATCGGCGGCCGCCGTCGCGTTCGACGACGATGCTCACGTCGAAGTGCAGCGGGCTACCTACCGTGATCGCCTCGATCGTATGGCGGCGATTGTGCGAGGAATTGGCCTTGATGTTGATCTGCCAAGTGGCGGCTTCTACCTCTGGGTTAAGGCGCCCGACGGCGATGGTTGGTCACTGGTCGATCAGTTTGCTCGTCGGCTTGGGGTTGTTGCCAGCCCTGGTGAATTTTATGGCGAGGCCGGATCGGGTTTTGCCCGGCTGGCGTTGGTGTGTGATGAGCAACAGTTGCAGCTGATCGAGTCTCGACTTTAGAGGCGACCCATTTCTTTTTTCGGGTGGTCATACGTCGCGGATGCCTGCCTAGTCTTTTGTCATGAGAAAACTTGATGGGCCGACTCTCGGACGCTTATTGCGGGCGGCACTAGGTCGTCGATCCGATTGGCGTATCCCACGACCGTCTACTCGTCGCAGTCCGATCCGGCAGTCGATGTCGGGTCACCTGGCGATTGTGTTGACCACTGGGGTGGCGTGGTTTGCATTCGCAGATAATGGCGGCGCATCCGCCTTTAGCTTCTTTATCGGAGCGACCTCAATTTTGTTGATGGCATGGAGTTTCGTGTTGGCGATTCGGTTGCGGTGGCTCGAGCCATTCTTTGGTGGCCTCGATTCGATGTACAAGGCGCACCGCTGGTCTGGCGCTCTAGCGGTTGTGCTGATGTTCTTTCATGTGCGGATTGAACCCGAGGCGGAGAACGGGGTGCGAGGAGCATCAAAGTCTGTCGCTGAGGCCGCGGAAGATATGGCCGGATGGAGCGAAATAATGCTGTATGTGCTCATAGGTGCGAGCTTGCTTCGTTGGGTTCCGTACCGGTGGTGGCGGCTGAGCCATAAGTTGCTAGGTATCCCGTTTGCGTTCGCCTCGTGGCATTTCTATACCTCGAAGAAGCCCTATGGCAATGGATCGGCATGGGGTTGGTATTTTGGTGTCTTTATGGTCGCGGGATTGGTGGCCTATCTCGTGCGGATCATTGGGCGCGATGCGGTCGCCCAAGGTGTGCGTTACAAGGTCACCAGTAGCGAGACTCGAGGGGCCACGATGGAGTTGCGCATGGCGCCGCTCGGTCAGAAGCTTGTGCATCGGGTTGGACAGTTCGCCTTTATCAAGATTCAGTTACCGGGATTACGTGAGCCACATGCGTTCACGATCGCGTCAGCGCCCGACGACGCCGAGTTGCGTTTCTTCATTCGAAATCTGGGCGATTGGACGCAACGGGTACAGGCCGTTGACCTGGTTGGGGCGCAGGTATTTGTCGAAGCCGCGTATGGAGAGTTCGAGCCTTTCGGTGATGGTGCTCAGCCCGTGTGGTGGATCGCTGGCGGTGTTGGGATAACGCCATTCCTGAGTGCGGTGAGCTGTCTATACGCGTCTGGTGTTGAGCCTGCGTCGGGGATGGTGCCGCACTTGGTGTACAGCGTGTCCCATATCGACGATGCGACAGCGTTGCACGAACTCCAGGCTGCGGGCGATGCCGGCAAAATCAAACTCAGCGTGCTGGCATCAAATGAGGGTCGTCGGTTCTCGGCAGAGCGACTCGCTGATCTGGTTGGCGCCGAACGCATGGGTGGAGCACATGTTGCTGTCTGTGGGCCCGCTGGGCTAGTTGCGAGCGCCCGAACGGCTGCTTATCGGCTTGGAGCTGGCCATGTCGAAACTGAATCGTTTGACCTTCGATCCGGAATTGGTCCTGATCTATCGCGTGAGTTCCACGAACTCGGACGTAGCTAGCCGCTAGCCTCGCTGGCATGAGCGATCTTCAAATACGCATCGAAGCACTGTGGGCCGACCCGACCGAGGTCAATCCTGGCAATGCGGACGCGGTGGCCGCTATTCACGAGGCCGTCAACATGCTCGATACCGGTGACGCTCGCATTGCCGAGATCGGCCCCGACGGCGAGGTCGTGGTGCATCAGTGGCTCAAGTTCGCCGTCATGTTGTTGTTTCGTGTGCAGGAAATGCAAACCATTGAGCTTGGCCCCTTTGAGTACGCTGACAAAATTCCGCTCAAGACCAATTACCTGGAACGCGGCGTACGTGTGGTGCCCGGCGCTTCGGCCCGTTGGGGTAGCTATCAGGCTCCTGGCGTAATCTTGATGCCGAGCTATGTGAATATTGGCTCGTACGTCGATGAGGGCACAATGGTCGACACCTGGGCCACTGTCGGGTCATGTGCTCAAATTGGTAAGAATGTTCACCTCAGCGGCGGTGTCGGTATTGGTGGCGTACTTGAACCAGCGCAAGCCGCACCGGTCGTTATCGAAGACGAAGCCTTTATTGGTAGCCGTTCAATGATTACCGAGGGTGCTCGTGTCGGCGAAGGTGCTGTTGTTGGATCCGGCATGATTCTCAACACGTCAATACCTGTCATCGATGCAGAAACGGGTGACGAGATCAGCCGCGGGCATATCCCGGCTTGGTCAGTGGCCGTTACTGCTACCCGTCCGCGTGCGTTTGCTGGCGGCACGTTCGGGTTGCCTTGTGCGTTAGTAATCAAACGTCTCGAAGAAGGCGAACGCCACGACAAGAGCGCTCTCAACCAACTGTTGCGCGACACGGGCGTAGCGCTTTAGATCCATGACTACGCCTGATCTTCTCCAATTGACAGCCGATCTGGTGGCGATACCGTCGGTTAGTTTCGACGAACAGCAGATCGCGGCCTACATCGAGACCAGATTGCGCGCCGCTCCGCATTTGGAAGTCACCCGTGTAGGTGACAACCTGGTGGCTCGCACGAATCTGGGCCATAAGCATCGCCTATGTATTGCCGGTCACCTCGACACGGTGCCGGTTAATGGCAACGCCGAGGCTCGCATAGACGGGGACACGCTGTGGGGCCTTGGCTCTACGGACATGAAGGGCGGGATCGCGATTGCGTTGCTCTTGGCCACGACGGTCGTCGAACCCGTCGTGGACGTTACCTATGTGTTTTACGCTCGCGAAGAAGTAGCGGTTGAGAACAACGGTCTGCGTGAACTCTTCGCGAAGGTACCTGCGCTGCTAGAAGCCGATGTCGCCATTTTGGGCGAGCCGACCGCTGCAGCGATCGAAGCGGGATGTCAGGGCACATTTCGCGTCAAGGTAACCCTTCGGGGTGCCCGTTCTCATTCTGCTCGGCCGTGGATGGGCCGTAATGCGATTCATCGCCTAGGTGGGCTTCTCCAGGCCCTTGACGCCTACGAGGGTCGTCGCCCACTCGTAGGTGGTTGCGAGTATCGCGAGGCGCTCCAGGCGGTGTTTGTTGATGGGGGAGTAGCGGGCAATGTGGTTCCTGACGAGGTGTGCATCACCATCAATCATCGGTTCGCTCCGGACCGCTCTCCTGATCAAGCCGTTGCTCATGTGCGCGAACTGGTCGACCCATTTTTGGAGCCAGGCGACGATTTCGAACTAGCCGACATGTCGGCGGCGGCGTATCCCGGGTTGGATCACCCGCTGTTGCAACGCCTTATTGAGCGCAGTGATCTTGAGGTTCGAGCCAAGCTGGGTTGGACCGATGTGGCGTTCTTCTCCGAGCACGGCATTCCGGCCGTGAATTTTGGATCAGGCGAGGCCACCTTGGCGCACACCGCCGAAGAACATGTCGAACGGTGGACGCTTGACGCAACGTACGCCGCGCTGTTGAACCTTCTTACCGTTGCCTAGTTAGGCGGCGTTGGTCTGCGTGGCTACAGCTTGCGCATGACCGTGACAACTTTGCCGAAGATGGTGATTTCGTCGGCCTTGAAGGTCATGGTGCTGAGTGTGGCGTTGGCCGGTTCAAGTATGACGTGCTCGCCACCGGATATGAACGTCTTGATAGTGGCCTCGTCGCCAGGAATGCCGGCGATGATGACGTCGCCCTTGGTGGCAGTGTTTTGCTGACGGGCGACGACAAAGTCGCCGTGGAAGATCCCTAGATCGATCATGGAGTCGCCGCGGACACGCAACATGAACAATTCGCCGTCGCCTGTGAGATCGGCGGGAAGGGGCATGACCTCTTCGACGTTCTCTTGCGCTAGGACACCAGTGCCGGCCGCGACATCGCCGAGGAGCGGCACGTGCTTGACGGGTCGACGGTCGATTTTGGCGGCGCCGGATGTGGGGTCGTAGCGAACTTCTAGCGCCCGTGGTTTGGTGGGGTCTTTGCGTATAAACCCCATACGTTCGAGGCTTTTTAGGTGGGTGTGAACGGTGGAGGGGGAAGCCAGGCCGACCGCGGCGCAAATCTCGCGCACCGATGGTGGATAGCCCTTGGACTGGATGTTTTCATCTATGAACTCGAGTACTTGGCGTTGGCGGCGGCTGAGTTTGGCTTCGCTCATGAGGATCCGTTTCTGGGGAGTTAGACGCCGTTTGGTGGGGCGCAAAACATGTTGGTGGGAGTTCGGGCGGAAAAGTTGTTGGAAAAGGTTGACACGAACATGTGTTCTGTGTGTACTATACGAACAGTAGTTCGTAGAACACATGATCGTAGAACAATCGTTCCATGTCAAGTACCTATTGCGAACAACGATCAGAAATTCTTATCCACACACCAAAAACCCCGACATTTCAGGCATTAGTCAAAATGTCACACCCCCGGAGGATGCTAGGAACATGACAACCGCAGTATTCAACACCATTCACCATTCCGCTTCGTTCATCGCTCTTCCCTCCGCGCCGGTCTACGGCGTCGCTGGGGTAATCACCTCTCCTGTCCGTGTTGTTGCGCCCCGAGCGGTATCGAACCCCCCGAGCCTCGCCGCCGTTGGCGCAGCAGCATTATTTCGTCGTCGACGCATTGTGGCGGCGGTCTTAGCCGTGATGTTTCTGATCGTGGTGGCCTACACCTCCATGCTTGCTACTACTGCCTACTTCACCAGCACCGCGGGCGCGGCTGATCACTCCCAGACCACCGCGGTGACGGTCGTTCAGCCCGGCGACACGATGTGGAGCATCGCTACCGGTATTGCGAGCGACGGAGATATTCGCTCCACAGTCGATGGGCTCATTGAGCTCAACGGAACCTCGGCCCTTGTGGTCGGTCAGCGCTTGACACTGCCTGCGTCATAGCCAACCGACCATGAGGGCCGGCTAATTCCGGTTGACCAAATACCGACTGAACAACATGCCATCGGCCATGAGTAGCCGGTCCAGAGATAGTTGTCGTGGGTGCATTCCCGAGGCGGCAATAATGCCGGGTCCATCGCCGCCCACCAGCATCGGGGATGTCGTAAGGCAAAGTTCATCCACCAGGTCGAGGGCGAAGAACTGGGCATTCACCGATGGCCCACCTTCCACCAGGACTGTGCGCATACCACGGGCATGCATATCGTGGAGCGCTTGATGAAGATCGACCCCGTCGGCTCCGGCCGACACGACATCGGCGACAGCGGAAAGCGCCGTGCGCCGATCAGGTGCAGCAAGCTGATCGGTGTAAATGATGGGTCGGGTTGGATTGTTGACAAATAGGCGGGCCGATGGCGCGAGTCGCAACGACTTAGACAGCACCACAATCGGTGGAGTGGGTTGTTGGCCTCGTTCGAGCCTGGCTTGTTTGACTTGCCCCGACGGAAGCGCGGGCCCGTAATCCTCGGCGATGACCGTCGACGATCCCGCCACAATTGCGTCTGGAACCGCACGGATGGCCTGGAATACCGCAAAATCGGCCGGTCCACCTAACCCGGCGGAAAGGTTATCGATCGCTATTGCGCCGTCGACACTGGCGATCATGTTGAGCATGACCCACGGCCGATTGACCGGGTTGGGGCGGTGGTCATTGGCGTAGAGCGCGGCAAGATCGACGGGATTATCAGCGCCCGACGGAGGCCACAATTGCGTGAGCATTATTCGACCCTAGAGGTGAAGGTGGCGTCTGGCTGTGGATAGACCCCGAGAAATGCACAGGCTATTCGCGAAATCCCCAGGTATTCCCCTTTTCATTCACAGGCAGATTACGTAGGTTGAACTTCGTAGTGGGGCTGAGGTGTGAGCAACCGGATGGTGGCTGACGTTCTTTGACCTTGGTGGGTCGGACGACTCCATGAAACAGACACCGGCATTGACGTGATGGTGATTTCTGTTTCGTACCTGGATTGTCCACCTCAGTCCCCACGTACAACACATAAGCGCATTGGCTACGGCACACTGGGGTGGTGACTGAACTGTCGAACTGGTCGGCCTGGCTAAAGACCATGAGAAACCGGTACAGCGTCGCGTAGTCATGCAGATATCAATTGCAACGATCTGGCGCAGATTTCGCTCTGTTGTCAGCAGGGTCCCTGGTGCTCGATGGCTTTGGAATTTTGTCAAAGAACTTGAAAGCGAATGGCGCCAGGACCGATGTGGTGGGCTTTCGGCGGAAATCGCATTTTGGCTGGTGTTGTCCATCTTCCCGGGGTTGCTGTTGCTCGGGGCGATGATCGGGTGGCTCGACGGTCTTGTTGGTGCCGATCTTGCTGCCTCCGCCGAACGCGAAGTTGTCGAGGCAGTTGGCGGAGCGCTGGGTGCCGAGGCGGGACCAATTACCAATGCGGTATCGGAGTTATTTTCTGGCCCGAGTGGCAGTGCCTTTACGTTTGGTTTGGTTTTTGTTTTGCTGAGCGCGTCGCGCGGATTTAATGCCGTGGTTGGTGCGCTCGATCAGGCCTACGAGATCGAAACGAGTCGGTCTTGGTTTCACACCCGCGTTACGGCTCTGTTCTTGGGATTCGGCACCATAATTGTGGGTGCCTCTATGTTGGTCCTCTTGCTCCTGGGGCCACTATTTGCGGCTGATGGAACACTGGGAAGCTGGTTCAACAGTACGTGGAACTATCTAGGTCCGCTGGCCGCCTTTGTGGTGGTGGTGGTGTGGTCAGCCACGATTTATCATATTGCTCCGCTGCATCTCACGCCATGGAAATGGGAACTCCCGGGAGCGGTTTTCGCCAGTATGTTTTTTATTATTTCCACGCTGGGCTTTCGCATATACCTTGATTCGGCCATTGGTGGAGCCAACGCCATCTTGGGCGCCGTAGGCACCATGTTGACCTTGCTCATCTGGGTGTACACGATGTCGGTTGGGTTCATGCTCGGGGCCGAAGTCAATCAAATCATCGCGGACCGACATGGTGTTGCTGATCGCCATGTCGAGCACCGAACAGTGCGCGGCAGTGCTCGTGAGGTCGTCAATCGAGTGCGGACCAAGTAGTCGGGCCATACTGGACTATTAGTACCCGCGGGTAACAAGACTCGCTACTATTTAGCTCCTGGGCTTGAGGAGCCTGATCCACTGATTCTTGAGGGTAAATGTGAGCACTGATTACACCGCACCGTTGGACGACATACGCTTTGCGCTTGACCACTTGGCGGACTTGCCAGCCATTCTCGGACTCAGCGATTTTGCCTGGATTGATCGCGACACCGTCGAAGGCGTCGTGGAAGAATCTGGGAGATTTTTCGCCGAAGTTGTGGCCCCGCTCAACGGGATAGGCGACACCCAGGGTTCAGTTCTGCAAGACGACGGCACGGTCAGAACTCCCGATGGCTGGACCGAGGCCTATCAAGCATGTGTTGAAGCAGGCTGGCTTAGTGTTGGGGCACCCGAGGTCTACGGTGGCGGTGGATTCCCTCACCTCGTCGGTATTTCGTTGCAGGAGATGATTTCTTCGGCCGGTATTGGTTTCTCCTTGTGCCCAATGCTTACTCACAGTGGAATTGACTGTCTGGCGGCCTACGGCAGCGAAACGCAGAGAGAGATGTACCTCACCAAACTTGTGTCGGGCGAGTGGACCGGCACGATGTGTCTCACCGAACCACAAGCTGGATCAGATGTGGGAGCGGTGGCGAGCAAGGCCAGGCCAGTCGACGACGGCACGTACCGGATTTCGGGCACCAAAATCTACATCACCTACGGCGACCACGAAATGACCGACAACATCGTGCACATTGTCTTGGCTCGGACACCCGGTGCCCCTCCCGGCACGAAAGGTATTAGCTGTTTCATTGTTCCCAAATACCTGGTCAATGACGATGGGTCCCTGGGTGAGCGAAACGATGTGACGGTCGTGTCACTGGAGCACAAGCTTGGCATTCATGCCAGTCCTACGTGCGTGCTGTCCTTTGGCGATAATGACGGCGCCGTCGGCTATCTGATCGGCGAAGAGAATCAAGGCATGCGGTACATGTTCACAATGATGAACAACGCTCGTCTTGGCGTTGGACTACAAGGGTTAGCTATCGCCGAACGGGCCTATCAGCAGACTGTCGTCTACGCGGTGGAACGCGAACAGGGCCGCGCCATGGGCGGCGACGGATCCATTTCACCCATCATCGACCATGCCGATGTGCGGCGCATGTTGCTCACCATGCGCTCTCAGATTGAGGCAGTTCGGGGTCTGGTTTATCTCAATGCTGCCGCTCTCGATCACGCGCATCACGGTGATAGTGATGCCACAGCAGCGGCCGAAGGCCTCGCCGCGCTACTCACCCCAATGACCAAGGCGTGGGGCACCGACGTTGGTGTGGAAATTGCCTCGCTCGCGGTGCAAATCCACGGAGGTATGGGGTTCATCGAAGAGACTGGGGTGGCGCAGCACTACCGTGATGCTCGTATAGCGCCCATTTATGAGGGAACCAATGGCATTCAGGCGCTCGACCTCGTGGGACGCAAGTTGGGTCTGTCGGGTGGGGCAGTTGCCGATTCTCTGCTCGATCAAATAGCGTCGGTCGATGCCGACCTTGCCAGTGCAGGCGAGTCGTTGTCCTCGCTGCGGAGCGGCTTGTCCGAGGCGCTGCAATCGCTACGGGTGTCGGTCCGGTTCATGAATGAGGCCAAGGCTACGAGTCCGATCGATGCTTTCGCTGGAGCGACCCCGATGTTGACGCAATTCTCTCTGGTAGTCGGAGCCTGGATGCACGCACAGTCCGCCGTGGCCGCGCAGAAGTTGCTTGTTGACGGTACCGATAAGTACAGCACCGACTTTCTCGAAGCCAAAATTGTTACCGCTCAGTTCTACGGCGAGCACATTTTGCCTCGTGCCGAAGCCGAGGCGCGCTCTGCAAGGGCCGGTTCTGCTGCCATAATGGCGCTTAGCCCAGCGCAACTCGGCGCCTAACGCACCACCAGTGGTGTAGGGAATCAGATCTCAACCTACGGGGTTCTTCTGTCGTGTATTCCTTCCTCGCTTCAATACCCAGCCCTTCTCAGTCAGTGCTGGAAATCGGTCCGCTCAATCTGCGCGCCTACGGGGTAATGATTGGTCTGGGCGCCATTGCCGCAGTCTGGTTAGGCGGTAAGCGTCTGGCTGAGCGTGGTTATGAGGTCGATCACGCATCCGAGTTGGCAATGTGGGGTGTGCCGTTTGGGCTAGTTGGTGCTCGGCTGTATCACGTAATTACCGATTGGCAGTCATTTCGTGGGCGCTGGATCGAAGTGTTTTACATCTGGCAAGGCGGTCTGGGAATCCTCGGGGGTATCGCGTTCGGTGTCCTAGGGGCTTACGTGGTCATGCGGCGCCGTAATTTGCCACTACCTATGGTGCTCGATGTGGCCGCCCCGACACTGGCGCTTGCACAGGCCATCGGCCGCTGGGGTAACTGGTGGAACCAGGAATTGTATGGTCGCCCAACTAGTTTGCCGTGGGCCCTAGAAATCGACGAAGCCCATCGCATATCTGGCCACAGTGCCGATCCGACCTTTCATCCCACTTTCCTCTACGAATCGCTTTGGAACTTCGCGTTGGTGGGGTTCATACTCTGGCTCGACAAGCAGAAGGTCCTTCGCCGCGGCCGACTGTTTGCGGTTTACACCGGCGGGTACGCCTTAGGGCGGCTGTGGATTGAGGCGCTTCGTATCGACACGGCTTCGAGGGTGGCGGGACTCCGCGTCAACCTGTGGGTGTTTGGTGCGGTACTGCTGATTTCGCTCTATTTAGTGCTTACCGGACGGGTCGAAGAGGATTCAACCATCGATGACTAGCCATCGCCCCGAGAGGTCCTTTGACGACGAGGTCGCCAAAGTCCTTGCCTCGTTGCAGGCGGGTGAGGTTATGGCCTATGGCGAGGTTGCGTCGGAAGCTGGGTTTCCGGGAGCCGCGAGAGCGGTTGGCAATTTTCTTCGACGTACCGAAGATCAACCGTGGTGGCGGGTTGTAACCGCCGACGGTCGGCTTGTTCCTGGTCACGAAGAACGCCATGAACGGCTCCTTCGGCAAGAGGGTGTTTCTGTCAAAAATGGTCGGGTCACAGCGACGGGGTAGGAGGTCGCTACCCTACGTGTTGCGCACAGACGCATCTCCCTATCGAATGAAGTCGCTTTACAACCCATGACAGATGAAATCACGATGGACCTCGAGCCCGTCACCTTCGCATCACTCGGCGTCGCCGATGACTTTTGCGAGTCTCTTGCCTCCCGAGGCATCACCCACGCTTTCCCCGTTCAAGCTCTCACCATTGGCGATGCTCTCGCTGGTCGCGACGTGTGCGGCAAGGCCAAGACCGGGTCGGGCAAGACCTTGGCCTTCGGGCTTCCGACCCTCGAACGCCTTACCAAAGCCAAGCCTCGCCGCCCCCATGCAATAGTGCTGGTCCCGACCCGCGAGTTGGCGATACAGGTCAAAGATGAGCTTGCCCCGTTGGCCGCGCTACGCGATCTCACCGTGGCAGCTATTTACGGTGGCGCCGATATTGACAAGCAGATCAAGAAGCTGGCTAATGGTGTCGACATGATTGTCGCTACACCGGGTCGCATGATCGATCTCATCGATCGCAAAGAGGTTTTTGTCGACGACATCAGCCAGGTATGTGTTGATGAGGCCGACCGGATGGCTGATATGGGCTTCTTGCCACAGCTTGAATGGATCTTGCGTCACGTCAAAGGCCAGCATCAGACCCTATTGTTCTCGGCCACTCTTGATGGCGCAGTTGACACCTTGATTGCTCGGTACCAGACCGATCCAGCGATGCACGAAGTCGAATCCGAGGGCGTCACCGTTGACGAGATGACTCATCGCTTTATCACTGTGCACCAGATGGACAAGGTCAAGGTGGCTGCCCGTATAGCCAACAGTGCTAACCGCTGTTTGATCTTCACGAATACTAAACATCAGGCCAACCGCGTCGCCGAGAAGCTCTCGGAGATGGGCCAAAAGGCCAACCCAATCCACGGCGACCTCCGACAAAATCATCGGGAACGCGCGTTGAATGACTTTTCGTCTGGTGCCGTACCAACGCTCATCGCTACCGATGTGGCCGCCCGTGGCATTCATGTTGACGACATTGACATTGTGATTCATTACGACCCACCCTCCGATCACAAGACCTACTTGCACCGGTCCGGACGTACGGCGCGTGCCGGAACCGAAGGCCTCGTCGTTACTTTGGCTTTGTGGAACGAAGAACTCGAAGTAACCCGCCTCCAAAAGCGCATTGGTATTAGTGTCCCTCTGGTGGAGATGTTTTCGAACAACGATTTGTTGGACGATCTAGCTGGCTGGGATCCAACCTCTAGCTAATGGCAGCGATCACGGTGCCGCGGAACTCCGTTACTGGAGGTATCCAGTGGATACACCGAGCGTCGACGGACATCATTATTGCGTTCGCATGGGTTCCCTTTGCCGTTGTCGCCATGGCGCTGGAGGGCGATGCCGTGGCGTGGTTGATGTCGGCCACGTTGTTGTTCTCCTTTACGCACCAACCGCTGACACTGGCGCTCGTCTACGGCGATGCCGATCAGTTTGCGATTCGACGCCGCATCTTTACGTGGAGTCCACTGGTTTTTGCCGTGGCAATTTATGTGACGATCAATGTGAGTTTCCTGGTGCTGGCGATTGTCGGTGGCGCATGGAATGCAATTCACACCCTGTTCCAGCGCTACGGACTTATTCGCATCTACGGGCGCAAAGTAGGAGAAAACGACGGACGCTTAGAACGTGCTCTGTTGTTGTCGTGGTTGTTTGGTGCTTTGGTGGTGGGTGCGGCAAACTCCGCCACCCCCGATCGCATAATCGACTCGGGTTTGGGTGGTCACAATCGCGACGCGCTAGAAGTTCTTGCGGATCTCCAACCGATTGCGCGATTGCTGGTACCACTTGCCGCGTTAGTAGCCGGCACCTTAACGGTCCTATGGGTACGTCGAGAACTAGCTGCAGGGGCCGCCGCCAACCCAGCCAAACACATGTATGTGGTTTCGACAGGTGCGCTGTTTCTGCTGATGCTCATCAACCCGATTGCCGGTTTGATTGGCTACGTGGGTTCGCATGCCTTTGAGTATTTCGTCATCGTGTACACCAACCTGCGTACTCGGTACCAGTTGTATCCCGACGATGAGGCCTTGGTGGGCAAAGCCGTCCGGTCGCCAGTGGGCCGTCCGGGTTTTATTGTGATCTACACCGGCGCAATTTTGGCGATTATCGCCACGCTCGACCGCCTCAACAATGCAACCGCGTATGCGTTGGTGTTCTTTACTTTGGGCGGATTGCATGTGTTTTATGACGGGTTCATTTGGAAGCTCAAGCGCGGCAAGGTTGCTCGTAGCTTCGACTTGCCTGCATCTGTCTAAGTGCCTGAGGTCGACCCCTACCAGTTAGGGGAGCAATACCAAGAACAGCTGGACTCGGCTGAACGTAAGGCGGCCGGTGTTCACTACACGCCGAAGTGGTTGGTTGACGGCGTGGTGCAGATGGCTTTCGACGGCTTCACTGATGCGGATCTCGAGGGGATCACGGTTGCTGACTTGGCCTGTGGCAGCGGAGCTTTCCTTCTTGGGGTTGCCGACTACCTAGTAGGTCGTGGTCTTTCGCCCTCTCGGGCCCTGACTGTCCTCTGGGGCAGTGATATCGATGCTGACGCACTCGAGGTGACCCACGTTGCCTTGGGGGCATGGGCAGAGCGACACGGTAAGAGGGATACCGATCGGGGAGCAAACCTTGCGGTCGGGGATGCTTTGGTGAAACTGCCATGGGACAACGCGCCGTCGCAGTTCTCGGTGGTAATCGGTAATCCACCTTTTCTGGGTCAGATGAAATCGCCGACTACCCGCGCCAAAAAGTACAACGCCAAGTTGGAACGGGCCACAGGCTTCCAACCGTCGGCCTACACCGACACCGCGGCGTTGTTTCTGGCCCGTGGTGTGTCGATAACTAGCCCCGGCGGCCGGGTGAGCATGATCTTGCCCCAGTCGGTTGCCGCGACACGAGACGGCGAATCGGCTCGCTCCTTCGTCGATGAGCGCGCCACTATGACCGCAGCATGGGTCGACGAGGGCGATGCGTTCGAGGCGGCCGTTGCTACGTGGGCACCGGTCTTTCGTGTGCGGACCGAGCATAGGGATGACGCTCAAGCGATTACTGAACGGTCGGTGATCGTGCGCCGAGGAGATTTCTCGCAGCACCAAGTCCGAACTGCTGGCCGGGCAACATCTTGGGCGTGGGTTCTGTCCGATTCCCCCGAGGTTTCTTTGACGAACCCGGCGACGCTGGGCTCGCTCGTGAACGCCACAGCTGGATTCCGCGACGAATACTACGCCTTGGCGTCAGCGGTGGTGGATGATCGAACTCCGTCTGGTGACGTGTGCCGGCTTGTTACTAGTGGACTCATCGATCCACTCGTGTTGCATTGGGGTAACCGGACAGCACGTATAGCGAAACAGACCTGGCAGGCGCCATGTGTTGATCTTCAAGTCATTGCGAAAGACTTCCCGAAGATCGAACGTTGGGCCCGCCATCGACTCGTCCCCAAAGTGGTGCTCCCGGCCCAAACCCGAATCCCGGAACCAGCGATTGACTGGGATGGAACGTTGGTGCCGTTGACTCCGGTTGTATCGGTGGAACCGTACGACCCCGTCGACCTGGATCGCGTAGCCGCAGTTTTACTTGCTCCACCCGTGGCGGCGTGGGCCGCGCAACGTCGAGGTGGCACGGGACTATCCAGAGAAGCGCTGCGTCTTTCGGCGACAGATGTTGAGTCAATCCCGTTGCCTACTGAACCAACCGCGTGGAGCGAAGCGGCCAAGTTGATCCTCGATGGTCGGGGCGATACGAGCGATCCCACCGCAAGAGTGATGTGTGTCGCCGAATTGATGACGGCGGCCTATGAGGCTGACGGAGCGGTACTGCGGTGGTGGCGAGAACGATTCGAGCGTTTGCGCCGCTGAAGGGCTGGGATGAAGGGTTGTTTGCCCAGCTATTCTCGCTCGGAAACCAACTTGGCTAGATCCCATTGTTGGGGTTGATCGGCAAACTGGGCTCGGAAACGATCCGGACCAATCGTTGGGTCGACCCACGTGCTGTGCAAAGCTAGCGATGCAGCTAGGCCACCGATGCCGTCGCACCATTTGGCGGAATGGCCGTTGCCACCAATGGCCGCGAACAGTCGACCCTCAACCAAAGTGTCGATGATGGGGTTTCGGTTTGGCGTGTAAGTAATGACGCACCGTGCGGTGTGGGAGTCCACGGCCTCGAGTCCGGGAAACATGGCTTGGCACGCTTGTCCCATATCGCCGAGGGCTTGGTCACTAGGGCCAGATTGGTACCAATTGGCCACTGCATCAGTGTTGACTTCGACGTCATGCCTGCTGTTCGCCCCAAATTTCATGAGTCTCTTGCCGTCGGGCATAGTAATGGGCGGCACACAGTAAATTGACGCGATCGTGGGTGAGTCGATTTCGTAGTGCACGACCGGCATCTGCACATACTGCGCTGCGGATGCTTCGGTTAGCTCGGACAACAACACGGTTTCGGTCTTGAGCCGCAAGGCGAGTGGGCGAGGTAAGAACGCGGTTGTGTTGGAGAACGCCCCAGTGCAAAGCACAGCACGGGCCGCGACATAATCATGGCCACCGGCGCGGACGACGACACCTGTAGCCGTTACCTCCACGCCTTGTGCCGTTTCACGACGAAGGGTTGCGCCGGCCGCAACGGCTGCTGCGAGTTGGGCCTGAACAAGTCGGCGAGGGTTTAGGTACCCCGACGGACTCGGTTCAAAATAGCCCGAAACGTTTGGTCCAAAACTCATGTTCGCGTAGCGCTGGTGGAGTTGATCAGCAGAGAGCGTTTCGATGTCCAGCCCGGACGGGGCGGCTAGGCGTTGTCGCATCGGCGTGTCGAATCCGGGGGCGGCGGTGTAGAGGTAACCGACGGGGGACAGGATTTGTTCTGCTCCGCCTGCCTCAAGTTCGGCGATGCCGAGCATGGCCCGTCGGGATAGCTCTGCATCATCAGGATCTCCATGCAGTCGACTAGCGAGACGTGAGACATCATGCCAAGCCCCAAAAAGGCCATTGTGTTGAGAGGGCGAGGTTGGCTCGGGTTCACCGATTATCAAGACAGATGCGCCAGCCAAGGCGGCATGGCGGGCCGCGGCGGACCCCATAATGCCAGCGCCGACAACGATCAGATCAATCATTAGGGTCCGGCTCTGAAGACTGGTAGGCGGCCTCTATGTTCTTCCAATGCGGGTTGGCCCGGGGCAGGTACATGGACGCGAGAGTAATCGTCGCAAAGTACGGTGACGAGTTTGTTTCTCTCTAGCTCGTGAGGATGACCTCTTTTACGTCTATCGCGCCTAATGCTTGTCGAGTGTGGTTGCGCTTTGGCGCTGAAACCGCCAGACTTCATCTCGTACATCAAGAGTGGCTTGCTTTGGCAGGTCCAGCAACCTGGGGCGGACACCCAAGGTGCTATCTCACTTTCGGGTGAGGATGTGGTTCAAACACTTCGGTGGCTTGAGCAACACGAGTCCGAGATATCGCTATCTCATCTCGAAGCACACGCTGTCCCTACCGCCATGATGTGGGTGCGTCACAATGTGACACACACTGATTGACTTTTCTAGGAAGGGCGGTGCACAAGATGACTGGTTCCCATACTGAGGATCATCACCCGCGTGCCTACCGTGGCGACCTCCCTGCGTCCGGAGCCTGGCAACCCGGCGATGCGTTTGGCAGTCGCAAGTTTGCTTCGGTGGTAACTGATCATCCCTTCGTTTTTGCCAGCGGGGGAGCGCTCGACGAACTCACGATCGCCTATGAATCTTGGGGCGAACTCAACGCGGACCGGTCCAACGCCGTTTTGGTTTGTCATGCCCTGACGGGTGATTCACATGCAGCGGGACACTCAACGCCCGACGAACCCGAGGCTGGATGGTGGGATGTAGTTATTGGGCCGGGAAAAGCGATCGATACCGATCAGTATTTTGTGGTGTGCGCCAACGTAGTGGGTGGTTGTCAGGGAACAACGGGACCGGCATCAATTAACCCCGAAACGGGACGACCGTACGGCCCAGACTTTCCAGTGGTCACGATCCGAGACATTGTGCGTGTCCAATCCTGTTTGGCGGACGCTCTCGAAATTGATACGTGGCGGGCCGTTGTTGGTGGCTCAATGGGCGGCATGCAGGTGCTCGAATGGGGTCTTATGTACCCCGACCGGGTCAAAGCGCTCGGTGTCATAGCGTCCACTATGGCCGCGAGCGCTCAACAGATCGCCTGGAGCGCGGTTGGTCGTACTGCGTTGGCCCTCGACCCTCGCTTTCGCGGCGGGCACTATTATGACGCTGCACCAGGCGATGGTCCGTACGCAGGCCTGGCTATCGCCCGAGCCATCGCCCAAATTACCTACCGGACCGAATCAGTGTTGGAGGATCGATTTGGTCGTGATTTGATTGATCCAAGCGCGTTGTATGGGTTGTGGGATCGTTTTCAAGTCGAGGGCTATCTGGACTACCACGGAGAAAAGCTAGTTCGCCGCTTCGATGCCAACTCTTATCTTCTCCTCAATCGGTCCATGGATATCCACGATGTCGGTCGCGGTCGTGGGGGACTCAAACGAGCAATGAGCCGATTGCGGGCACCTATTGTCACGTTGGGCTTGAGCACGGACACCTTGTATCCGCCTCATCAACAAAGCGACATCGCCGATTTGGTCCGGTCCCAGGGTGGCACTGCCGACCATTTTACTGTCGATACGCCGCATGGGCACGACGGTTTTTTGTTGGCAGTCGACGGTGTCGAAGAGGCGCTCCGGCGCACAATCAAATTTGGAGAAGGCTGATGCCGAAGAACCAGGAACCCGAATTGCATCCGGATTCACTCGCGATCCGCGTCGGCCGTGGTGACGATTTGGGGCTTGCTCCAACGTTGCATCCATCAACGACGTACTTGACGCCATCGATTGACGATGGGCGCCGGATGGCCACTGATCGAACTGAGGCCCGCTTTTATGCGCGTCAGGGAAACCCGACGGTTCACGCTTTTGAGTCCGCAATGGCTGAGCTCGAAGGGGCGGAAGCCGCCCGAGCATTCGCGTCAGGAATGGGTGCGATGTCGGCGGTTATTTTGGGTCTTTGTGATTCGGGCAGCCACATAGTTGCGCAGAATCAGTTGTACTCCGGTACCACCATGTTCTTGCAGTTACATTGCCCTCGGTTTGGTATCGAAGTCAGCTTCGTTGATGGGACCGAGCCTGGTGCATTCGCGAACGCGGTGCAAAAGGGCCGCACCCAATTGATCGTGGCAGAGACGCCAGCGAACCCCTCCCTGGACCTAATCGATTTGGAGGCTCTTGCCGCCATCAAAGGACCAATTAAAGTTGTCGACTCTACTTTTGCGCCTCCCGTAATACAGCAGCCGTTGGACTACGGCATTGATCTTTCCTTGCACTCGGCCACCAAATCTATTGCGGGTCACAACGATGCCTCCCTCGGCGTGGTGTCGGGCTCAGAGGAGCTAATCCAATGGATCTGGGGATTCGCGATTTTGCAGGGAGCGAACGCGTCGCCCTTTGATGCCATGAATGCCATCCGTGGTCTCCGGACCCTGCCGATCAGGGTCGAGCGCCAAAGCGCTTCGGCGCTGGCTTTGGCCGAGCGGTTGAGCGACCATCCAGCGGTGGACAATGTTCGGTTTCCTGGTCTCAAGTCCCATCCGCAGCATGAACTCGCCAAGAAGCAGATGTCGCAGTTCGGCGGCTTGTTGAGCTTCGACATTGTTGGTGGCCTCGATGCCGGTCATCGATTCGTCAAGAAGGTGAAATTGGCCCAAATGGCCACGTCGCTTGGCGGTCCTGAAACTTTGGTTACGCACCCCGCGTCGACGTCTCACGTTGGGCTGCTTCCCGAGGAAATGGCGGCGGCGGGAATATTTCCGGGCACGATTCGTGTGTCGGTGGGGTTGGAACATGTTGGCGATCTCATTGCCGACTTCGAACAGGCACTCGCGGGTGCCTGAGCTCCTCGAAATTGAGTACTACCGGCGGGCCGCGGGGGCGGGTCTCGATCGTGAGATCGCCAAGGTGGTCGCCGATGATCATCACTTCCTAAAGAACGGGACCACGCCCGAAGCAGTCAAAGCAGCACTGGGGGGCGCAAGATTCACGACTGCGCGCCGGGTAGGAAAGGTTCTGTATCTCGACACCGACCACGGTGAGGTACTCAGCCTGCGCTTTGGCATGACTGGCCGACTGATCGTGGACGACTCGGCGGTTATTGACCGGCTTGAGTACTCGCCGCGCCGTGATGAGCCAAAATGGGATCGGTTTCTGGTGCGCTTTGCCGACGGTGGGTCAATGCGCGTGCAGGACCCTCGGCGCCTGGGCGGGGTCGAGCTTGATCCCGACGAAAGCGTGTTGGGTCCCGACGCGTGGGAAATTGACGGCCCGATGCTAACCGATGTGATTGGCACCTCGGTGACCGCAATCAAGACCCGCATCATGGACCAGTCTCGCCTCGCGGGCATCGGCAACCTGTTGGCCGACGATGGTCTATGGAGATCGGGAATCGCACCAACCCGCGCCGCGAACTCCTTATCAGCGGCGGAGGTGGCCGACCTAGCTTTAGCGCTGCATGAAACGCTTCGCCAGCTATTCGAACGAGGCGGCAGTCATATGGGCGATACCCAAGAAGAGCGCCACAAAGATGGAGTGTGTCCTCTAGATGGGGCCTCGTTGCAGCGCACTAAGGTCGGCGGTCGCACATCGTATTGGTGTCCAATACATCAAGTTTGATGATACGCGTCACCAGTAGGCCCTCCGTGCGTCTACTCTGCATCTCATGAGTTCAGAACAACACACTCTGCGGTGGTTCTTCACCTCTTTGGGGCTGGCTGTGCTGGCCATCCTTGTCCTGCTTGCTGTAGGCGATGTGTATGCCGGCAAGACAGGCGGGGCCGAGTTTGGCGCCACCATCGATGGTGAGCCAGCAATTTCGCAACTACAACAACAAGAATCTGGGGCCGATGTCCGTAACGCATCGGTAGGGCTCGGGCTTGTTGCTGTGGGGGTTCTCGTGCTCACCTATTTTTACTGGCGCCACACAGGACTCGTTGGCCGGCGAAGGGCGCTGGCCAAGCAAGAAAAAGAGATTGCCGCTATCCGTCAGATAGACCATTTGCTTGATCCGAATTGGCAACCGCCGTCGACCGCATCACTTTCCGCCGAATTTCGTACAGGAGCCCAAAATGGCTGACAGCCTCGACGTCGATGCAATGACTAAACGATTTCGCGATCGAGCGGTTGCCGCTCGCCAGCGACCTCTCCCTGCCGTTGGTGGCGATGAACGGAATCGCTTTATTGAACAGAAACAAATTGACTTTCAGGACTACGCAATTATTGGCGACTCGGAGGCAAGTCTCGAGGATGGAGTCTTGACGTTCCGCATTGACTTGCGACCTGTGACCGACGATGACTGAAACCGGTGACTTTAACCTCGCCATAGCGGCCATCGACAAAGCCAATACCGAAGATCCACATACGTTAACCATTGACGGCAAAGAGCAGCCCAAAGAGCTTGTTCATGCATCAATGATGACTGCTTGGGTCAAGCGTCTTGACCCGGACGCATCTGAGGTCCAGTTGCTGGCCGCCCGAGCGCACCATATTCGTCGTTGGAGTCTGTTTCGCACGGATTTTGCTGAGGGGCGAGCGGGATACCTTCAGTGGCGCACAGCATTGGGGAAGCAACACGCCCAGGATTTGGGTGTCATCATGGCCGAGGCTGGCTATAGCGATGAACTCATTGCTGCCGGGCAGAAAATCGTTCGGAAACAGGGTCGAACCGACGATAAGGCGGTCCAGACGCACGAAGACGCATTGTGTCTGGTATTTCTCGAGACGCAGTCGTTAGGTCTGACCCGTCAACTTGGGGACGAAAAAATGGTTGCTGTCGCTGCGAAGACTCTGGCGAAGATGAGCCCCGAAGCACAGGGAGAAGCATTGCGTCTGGATCTCGATGAGAGGGTCGCCAACGTAGTACTTGAGGCGTTGGGTCGCACGACGTAACTACGACCTATTGTCGCGGTGCTAGCCGCACATAGGAGACCTCGTGGCTGCCACCGGCAGCTGAGGTTGCTGAACGTCAACGATTGCCCGTACAAACCGGAGAGAACCTCGACCCAAATTTCCGTGGGCCTTCCGGTCGTCGGTTGGGCCGATGGGTCCAGCGCAGCCTTGACAATTGGTCACTCTCGCCGCGAGATTGTGGGCGATTCGATCAAGGATCGCGAGTTGGCAAAAGAGTTAGCGCAGGCCATTCGATCACGGGTGTGAACCAGAAATCAATCGCTACACTTCTCAGTCGCCTGCGGATGTAGCTCAGTTGGCTAGAGCGCAACCTTGCCAAGGTTGAGGTCGCCGGTTCGAATCCGGTCATCCGCTCCACTTTTGTACAGATCCCGCGCGGTTTTCCGTGCGGGATCGGTCGTTTTGTGCTCGGCGCATCCCATCCCTGGCAGGATTCGCGTAACATCGGGCTTGTGAAGGGCTCAGTGCGAAAGCGTGACCGTGGTGTGTGGGAAGTGCGCGTTTACCTCGGGTGCGACGCGGAGTCGGGCAAGAAGTGGTGTCGATCTCGCACTGTTCGAGGAGCTCGGCGCAATAACGAGACAGTCTGTATAGAGGTCGTTGCAGAGGCCGAGGCGGCGCCGTAGGGTGAGATAGCGAATGGTTTTCCGTCTGTTTCGGCTTGGCTCGATGACTGGTGGGAGACCAAGCGAACGACAATTTCGCCATTTCGCCGCCACGCAGTTGTTGTCTGCGGGTTTGGACGTGAGAACTGTTGCGGGGTGGCTTTGGCACGCTAGTCCGGCTATGACTCTCGATAGGTATGCAGCGTGGGTGCCAGCTCGTGATCGAGAGGCCGCCGACGTTCTCGACATGGTCACCACGTTCCGTAGCCCTCGATCACGGTTGCGACCACCTCATGGTCCAGATGGTCCGCCGCGGGATGGCGTTGGCGGGAATGTGGTCAACGGGGATATTCACGGGCCAGTGCTCGCATTCTTCGAGATCGGCCAAGCTGGAGTCTGATCGAAGATGAGAAAGCGACGCTCGATCATGGCCAAAGCCGAAAAGACCGGTGGCACGACTTGGCCGATTCGCACCGTCCCCGCCGCGCCGAGTACCCGATAGGCCTCGGGAAGCGTGAACCCGAATTCATCGCGGAGGCGCGCTGCAAGATCATCGTACGCGGCGCGTACCAGGTCCTCAAGATGACCAGGACCGGGCGCGACGCTGCCGATCCGCTCAGAGTTGTTGATCTGCGGAAGCCGCTGATATGTGAAGGTGTCGGCTCCTAGGTTAGTGATACGGATAGTGACGTCGGCTTGCGTTTCGATGGCCGAACGGTGGATCTCGGCATCACCTTGCGCTAGGTGGGCGTCGCCCAGTGAGACCATTCCACCGGGGACGTTGGCTCTCAGCACGACCGTGCACCCGGCGCACAGCTCTGGAAGGTCGACGTTGCCGAGCATGTCGTCGCGCTGCAGGAATGCTTGTACCGGTTTGCCGGCCGGTGCCACGCCGAGCGTTCCGATGAACGGCCGGTACGGAACGCGGACAGGACCGCGATGGGTTGGGATCTCCACGACGTCCCCGCGACGGTGGCAGATTGTCGTTTCCGCTTCGAACGAAGGGTCGAGCGTCGGAGTGGTCGTCATGTAGCCGTATCCCCGCTCGGGAGCACCGACCACGTCGAGCACCTGGATCGCGAGAAGATCGCCCGGCGATACCCCGTCGATGGCGATCGGCCCTGTCACCGGATTGGCCCCACCGATCCGCTCCATCACCTCGTCCAGCGTCTTGTACACCACGTCGGGTCCGGTGATCGTCCCGCAGTGGGCGTCCTGGGTCTCGACCACCACGGTGTCTCCCGAAGCAATCGTCAGCGCCGGCGCCGCGTCGGCGTCGAAGTAGAAGCTGTTTGTGTCTCTCGCTAACCGCTGCATATCAGTACCTCCTGGTTGTGCCTCAATGTCCGCGAGTCGCCGTATCGGAGCAGCTTCATCGTTTCGGTCCAACCTTCAGGGCAGTTCGGTTCCCCTTGGAGCGAAGGTGCTGGCACTTATCTCGATCGCCTCACGAAGCGGTGTGGGCGCAGGGCCACCGGCGCGCAGGAACCAATCGGAAGCATCGACGCCCTCGATCACGGGCAGAGGAGGACCTCCGGAGGTGATCTGATCGAATCCGGTGACCGCCTTGGTGGTTTCGACGAACTCGGCAACGGTTGTGCACGTTCCCCCGAGATTGAACGTCGGGGCACCGATTATGTCGACGCGCATGGCGTGAATGAACGCCGCCGCCACGTCACTGGCGAGCTGGAAGTCGAGCGAGCCCCCGAAGTCGATGTGGAAAGGCTCACGCCGAACAGCGTGCTCGATAGCGACGCTAGGCAGCGAGGTCATCCCCTGGTCCCGACCGGGACCAAACACGGTGTGCGGGCGGAGGCAAACGCTGCGGACCTCATGTTCGGCCCAGTACACGGCGGCGAGGTCTTCGGTCGCCACCTTGTAGACGCCATACAGCGTGGTGGGTAGCCGTCGCGCATCCGACGGGATGATCCGATCGTCGTAGTCGGTCGAGGTGCCGAACACGGCGATGCTGCTCGCCTGGGAGATCTGGGTGACACCGTGGCGCTTGGCTGCCTCGAACACGTTGACCGTGCCGGTCACGTTGACCGCTGCTCCCTCGGCCGGGTTGGCGCGGCAAAAGGGAACCTGGAGAGCCGCGAGATGGACGATGTGGGAGGTGCCTGCGGCGGCATCGATCACGTCTTGTTGCACAGTCAGGTCGCCCACAACCCGCTTCACGTCCGGCACGTCGCCATCGTTGATCAGGCGATGCCGATGGTCATCGGTGCTCTTGTCGAAGGCGATGACTTCGGTGCCTTCGGCACAGAGCAGTTTCACGACCCAGGCGCCGATACATCCATTTGCGCCGGTTACGAGCACACGATCGCTCATCAGTACGTTGCCCTTCCGCCTGAGATGTCGTAGCACGCCCCTGTCGAGAAGCTGCACTCCTCCGAACTCAACCAGGTGACGAGCGCCGCCACCTCGTGGGCGGTTCCAGTTCGCGACATCGGAATCTTCGAGATCATGTACTCGAGCACGTCGGGGGTGGTCGACTCGTTCATCTCCGTGGCGATGACGGCCGGGGCAATCGAGTTGACGAGTACACCCGTCGTGGCGAGCTCCTTGCCGACCGACTTGGTTAGGCCGATCACGGCCGCCTTCGAGGCCGAATAGGCAGCGAG
>Ga0115000_10000117_pt1 | contig 67444 bp, 51 predicted proteins | sample ArcticOcean_MG_C_6_FD_89690 | JGI IMG/M metagenome (GOLD analysis project Ga0115000, IMG submission 89690) | Marine microbial communities from western Arctic Ocean - ArcticOcean_MG_CB8_128 | ecosystem: Environmental > Aquatic > Marine > Oceanic | place: Arctic Ocean: Canada Basin | collected... | reverse complement strand
GATTCTAACTCCAGAAACAGCAAATGCCGAAAATAATTTCTCGATTAACGCAAAAAACAACAAATGCCCCTTACACAGCGTTTTAAGTAGTTTTTATAACACCTTGCAAGACACACGTAAGTTCTGAGGATTGTTCTGTTCCAATCCGGAATTTCTTCCCGGAGCGTAACTGGATTTCTACTGCATCTAGACCTGAAACGTTATACAACCAACCGTGTGACGTCCGCCTGATACCCCAACCAAAAAGCCAACTGTTTCGAACTTGCTTTGCTGTTTCAATATCATTGAGCAAATACGTTTTTCCCCAAAACCCTGGGCCAAAATAATGGCGTAATTCTTCGCCATCAATTAAAAAATGCTATTTTCTAGTAAATAGCGTTGTATTACGTTAGAAAGATACGTCTATTTAACGCTCAAATGATAATGACCCGATTTTAATGGTTCATGGTCTTGAAATCACATCCACTTTGTCTATATAAAAAGACAGCCCCCAATCCGTTAGGACTGGGGGCTGAAATAGTTGGCAATAACCTACTTTCCCGCTGAGCAGTATCATCGGCTGTCAAGACTTAACTTCTGAGTTCGGGATGGGATCAGGTGTATCCCTTGACATATATTCACCAACAAAGCCAATCGCCGCCGCTAGGCGACGAGTGACACGAATATCGTTCACCGCCGTTAAGCGATGAACGACAATCTTTGTCGTTTATGTTGTAGTAGTAAATTTTTGCATTCACCATACTTCGATCAAACCGTGGAGATTCAATCTTGCGTACATTTTGAGTGCGCGATCTGTCAATATTGCTACAAGTCGTTTGACCTGCGACCGTTGCTTCAACTTGCGTCGAAGCCCGGTCGGCATGACAAGATCTTTGACCGTTAGTACCGCTTTGCTAAACATATTTCTATGCGTACACACGCGGCCTATCAACCCGGTAGTCTTCCGGGGTTCTCTCATTCTAAAGAACATGCATTACTCATCTTTAGGGGGGCTTCCCGCTTAGATGCTTTCAGCGGTTATCCCTGCCTCACTTAGCTACCCAGCGATGGACCGAGCGGTCCAACTGGCACACCAGGGGTGAGTCCTTTCCAATCCTCTCGTACTAGGAAAAGATCCTTTCAATAATGCAACGCCCACAGCAGATAGGGACCGACCTGGCTCACGCCGGTCTGAACCCAGCTCGCGTACCGCTTTAATGGGCGAACAGCCCAACCCTTGGGACCGCCTACAGCCCCAGGATGCGATGAGCCGACATCGAGGTGCCAAACCGCTCCGCCGCTATGGACGCTCGGGAGCGATAAGCCTGTTATCCCCGGGGTACCTTTTATCCGTTGAGCTACAACCCTTCCACACGGGATTGCAGGATCACTAGAGCCCTCTTTCGAGACTGTTCGTCCTGTATGACTCACAGTAAAGCTGGCTTGTACTCTTACATTCAACACACGGTTTCCATCCGTGCTGAACCAACCATTGCGCTCCTCCGTTACCTTTTAGGAGGAGACCGCCCCAGTCAAACCGCCCAGCATACATGGTCCCCCGCCCAGCTTCATGGGAATCGGGGTTAGGCCACAAACTAGCACAGGGTGGTATTTCAAGAATGGCTCCACCGAGTCCGAAAACTCAGCTTCAAAGCCTCCCACCTATCCTACGCAGTACAGGTCCATGACCAATATATGCCTGCAGTAAAGGTCCACGGGGTCTTTCCGTCTTGCTGCGGGTAGGCGGCATCTTCACCGCCACTACTATTTCACCGAGTTGGTTGTGGAGACAGTGCTCCAGTCGTTACTCCATTCATGCACGTCGGAACTTACCCGACAAGGAACTTCGCTACCTTAGGACCGTCATAGTTACGGCCGCTGTTTACCGGTGCTTCGGTCACTAGCTTTGCCCACTAAAGGACTAACCAGCTTCCTTAACATTCCGGCACCGAGCAGGAGTCACACTGTATACGTCCACTTGCGTGTTAGCACAGTGCTGTGTTTTTGATAAACAGTCGCCAGAGCCTTTTCTCTGCGCCCTTCCATATATGGATAGGGCCCCTTTATCGCGAACTTACAGGGTCAATTTGCCTAGTTCCTTCACAACCATTTTCTCGAGCGCCTGAGGCTATTCGCCACACCTACCTGTGTCAGTTTTAGTACGGGCGTCATGTTCGTCATCGTACGGCTTTTCTTGGAACCTATCTACCTAGCAACGGCCTCAAGGGCCTGGACGCTTCACTGTCCCGCTAAACTTCAAGATCCGCACCGACGATTCAACCTTACATGACGGGGCTGGAATATTAACCAGCTGTCCATCGACTACGCCTTTCGGCCTCGCCTTAGGTCCCGCCTAACCCTGGGCGGATTTACCTTGCCCAGGAAACCTTAGGTTTTCGGCGATGGAGATTCTCACTCCATTTATCGTTACTCAATCCTACATATTCACTAGCTGCCGCTCCAATGTTCCTTCCGGAACACCTTCAATGCTGACAGCTACGCTCCCCTACCAGTGCGACTAAATAAATAGTGCACTCCGCAGTTTCGGTACAAACCTTAATTCCCGATCATTATCGGCGCTAAAATCCTCGATCAGTGAGCTGTTACGCACTCTTTAAATGGTGGCTGCTTCTAAGCCAACATCCTGACTGTCATTGCATTTTAACTACCTTAACAAACTTAGGTTTGATTAGGGACCTTAACTGGCGGTCTGGGCTGTTTCCCTTTTGACCGTGGAAATTATCTCCCACGGACTGACTCCCGAGATAGAGTTGAATGGTATTCGGAGTTTGGTTGGAGTGGGTAGCCTTGTGGGCCCCCATCTCCATCCAGTAGCTCTACCCCCATTCAATATAACTCGAGGCTAGCCCTAAAGCTATTTCGGGGAGAACGAGATATCTCCTGGTTTGATAAGACTTTAACTCCTCCCCACAGGTCATCGCCCCACTTTTCAACGTAGGTGCGTTCGGCCCTCCAAAAGGTTTTACCCCTTCTTCAGCCTGCCCATGGGTAGATCACCAGGTTTCGCGTCTGCTCCCTGCGACTATGGCGCCCTATTCAGACTCGGTTTCCCTTCGGCTCCGTTGGGATACAACTTAGCCTTGCCACAGAGAACAACTCGTAGGATCATTATGCAAAAGGCACGCGGTCACACCACAAGGATGCTCCCACAGCTTGTAAGCATATGGTTTCAGGTACTTTTCACGCCCCTTATCGGGGTACTTTTCATCATTCAGTCACCTTACTGATTCACTATCGGTCGTTGAGGAGTACTTAGCCTTACGGGGTGGACCCCGTTATATTCACACAGAGTTTCACGAGCTCCGTGCTACTCACTAGGATGCTTCATTATGCCGTCGTTCCCGTACAGGACTATCACCTTCTCTGGTGTACCTTTCCAGGTACTTCAAGGTATTACAAACATAAATTCACACCGGGCTGATCCGCTTTCGCTCGCCGCTACTTACGGAGTCGTTTTTACTTTCCTTTCCTACAGCTACTGAGATGTTTCAGTTCGCTGCGTTCGCCCCCATACCGTATGCATTCGGGTATGGGTAATCTGCAGTACAGATTGGGTTTTCCCATTCGGAGATTCTAAGATCATTGCTCGGTTACCAGCTCCCTTAGACTTATCGCAAGTTCCTACGTCCTTCATCGCCTCTCAACGCCAAGACATCCACCATATGCCCTTAACGACCTGGTCATGCCGACCCGACTTCGACTTCAAAGAAGTCTAATCAAATCTGCCTACCATGACTGAGTTTGCAAGGGTCTCAGTCAGTCCATTCTACAAGAGGATTCCTGCAGAAATTGTTTCAATGTAAATCAAAGAAACGTGGATGGTCAAACGATTCATATAACAAATATTTTCAGATCGCTCTCAAAATTGCTCAAGTAAAGTCACACACCTATGTGTGCTTCTTCATTTTAAAAAATTCGGTGAATGCAGTTCCCGCTCTTGTTAAGACAACATCATCCGGGGAACGGTTGACGCTGTCCTTTACTAATTGAATAGAAAACAAGAATGGTTTATTGCATTTACTACTACTATCATAAACTTGTCAAAGAGCGTGCAGACAGATGTCTGCTTCGCCAAACGGCTTTCCGAATAGGCGAGCCGAGGATTTTACCCGAACTAGCCCGCCCGTCAACACCTCACAAGGGGGCTTTTTGCTATTTTTTTCTTTATTCAAAAGAAAAGGCCTCGGATTCTGAGAATCCGAGGCCTAGTTGGTTGTTTACCGAGCCCCGCCGCCGGAACCGCCGCCAATTGGGCCGCCATCGTCCCCATCATCTGGCGGATCGTCGGGCGAATCAGTCTCATCTTCCTCATCTCCAGTGAGCTTCGCCTGTTCACGAATCTGTTGTTTGATGTACTTCCATTGCTGATTTTGTTCTTCAACAGTTGGTCGCTTTGAAAGCAGTTGCCCAGTTGAAATATTCTGAAGCAAGACCACGTCACCACTAACATCTTCAACAACATCCAGTACAAACCAGTCTGTGCCTTCGAGGGCTAATGGTTGACCTACACGCACGTCTCGTGACGCTTTTGTCCACAAACCGTCTGTAAATTTGAACACATCTATAGAGATGTACCCATAGTCTAGAGGGTCGTTTACTTCTAAAGAATCTGATGGTTTTGCATTTTTTACAAACCATTGACCAGAATCTTGTACTTCGATTGGTTCCGACCATTCGCTCTGTGCTGAAGCAATAACCACTTCGTTTGCAAGTTGTTTTTGCATGTCGAACAAACTTGGTTTATGCCCATAAAACGGGTTCGCTATTTTCAATTGAACACGATATCTGTACGTTGATCCGGGTTGAATTTCTAGATCATGCCCCCAGACCCAAACCTGTCCTTCTAACACAACAATACCCTGCTCAGAAACTGCACCTGTCTCATTTTCAATTTCTAATTCTACTGCAACTTTTTGCTCATTAAGACTTGTAAGTACATCTGTTGCACGAGTTAACTTGCGTTGTAAACTTTTGATTTTCCTGTCATTGCTGTCCGTATCTGAGCCACCTCGACCGCCACTTCCCCCACCACCACCGAGGTCTCTGATGTCTTTTTCGATCCCTTGGATTTCACCTTCTTGCTTAGCTACTTTTGCATCTAGGTCAACGAGTGATTCTTGCAAAATCTGAAGCGGCGAAAGTTCGATATCTTCTGATCCAAACCACGCTCCTGGCGTAGTCATTTGGTCAGAACTATAGCCTTTAAGTGGATAGAACTCTGGATTCACGACTTCGGTTTGTTCGCCCTTCCGGAGCCCTTGGATGATTGCATCTCGTTCGATTGCATCGATCGAATCATTTTCAAGTTCGGGTCTAAACGTTCGCTGATTGGCTAAAACTGAAACAGTTTCGGTTTGTTCCCACTCGCCATTGACTTGTTCTTGTCGCTCAATAACAACATCGAATATATCAATACCGTTGTCGTACCACTGCGAAGGAATAGCGGACAATTCGCCCTTTGCACTAAACGAACCGAGAATCGATTCTATATCAACACTACTGGCAATTTGCACCCACATCGTGTCATGCGGTGGGCCTTGAACTTCTGCATCAAGGCCATCAGTTGAAGAAATTGCTGACTCTGTAATAGTTCCAAACCATTGACGAGTGCGAACATTCGATGGTTCAGGAATTGTTGGTGATACGTACCTGCGCAATTCAGATTGTACATCTTGGTTCGAAGCAAGTTCAGCGGTCATGTCGATTGTTGGAAACAACAAACGGCTTTCCGGTGTAATTGATTGGCCTCTATTTGATGCGAACGTATTGTGTTGTGCTTCCGGTGCAATCAATTCTATGGGGGAATCCCCGCGGTTCAATCCAACTTCTAATTGCAGGGCTGTTTCAAGTAAAAGCGCATCCACATTGCTCGCTTGAACAACATTTTTACCTTGTGTAACTTCAACCTTTGTTGCAAATGCACCCCACGCAAACCAACCGAGAATTGCAATTGCAACAAGCAAGACTGCATACTCAATATATTGTTCCCAAAAACTTGTACCTTTGGCTTTCATAGAACCATATTCCTATCTTGTGCAGTATTACTTTTCATTTGAAATGCTTAACGCTTTCTTCACGGCTTCTGGCATGAACTCAGTTGTCCAAGAACGTAACCATATTGATTCGAACACCAATGTCAATTGAGAAACAAATGCTGGGCCGTAATCAAAACCTGATGCTAACGCATCGAATTTATCAACTGGCCGTAAATCTAAATCTATTATTGTCAAAAAGTTGTATTGCGCAAATCCATCTAAGATTTCAGGAATTCGCTGCGTGTCACAAATACATTGCAAACGTACTTTTAACACATCGTACATAGGGTTAGTTGCTCGACCAGAAAATGAATCGGGCATCGCGCCTGGTTCAGGTTTACCACCAGAGTCACCAGAGCCACCAGAGCCACCACCGCCTGGGCGACCTCCTGCATCGCCACCACCAATAGGACCACCAATTGGCCGACCGCCTATCGGGCCGCTATCTCCGCCGCCACTACCGCTACCGCTACCGCCACCAAAATCACCCCAGTCGCCGTCATCTGGTGGAATATACCCTCCTCCACCTGACCCACGATTATCCGTGTCATCAAAAACATCGCCTGGAATTATTGGCAGTTCAGCAATACTTATCGAGACTACATGCTTAATTGGCGCTGTAAGGACTGACTGTGCTTCATTAATGACAGCAACTGCACCCAGTGTGTCAGCCATTACCCAGTACCGCCATTGCCAGGCAAACAAATGTTCGACTGGTGGGCTTTTTTTAGTTGTATCAAACGCAGGTACTCTCAAAGCAGCCGCGTCTAAATAAATACTTATGTCTTCAGCGTTTGCTCGCAATCGTGCCATACGCAACTTAGACAAATGCTCTTCTAAGCTCTTGCGCTGTTCCTTCGTCAGTTGCGTATCGTGGCGCGTGCTCAAATTCACTTCCATAAACCGAACGCGTTCGTCTTCAAGATACGAAGCAAGCTCAGCATTGTCAATTGGAGAGCCAGCATGGACTAGGGGTAACAAACTACTGTATTCGCCTTGTAACTCTACGTAAAACTTCTGAGGCAACGTTTGCATTTGATCATCGTTTGGAGAAGGAAACAATTGATCGGGCGCTTCTGAAAACAGCACTTCGTAATTTTTCCTGTTCATCGCTGTCGCTTCCGTGACAACGAGTTCTGCGTCGCCTCTTAGCGAAGAAGTAATCGCGATGTATTCATCAAGAAGGGCTTGATTAACTGTCGCTTTTGCAGGTGCCATTCCGGGCACTTCCACTTGCGTCTTCATCAAGTCATCCATCGTTTTAAAATTCTTTGCACGTTCGCTTAACGAATCTTCTAACTCTTGCGTCCAACCTGCACCTAATTGTGGCAACCCTACTATTGCACCAACACTTACAAGGATAAGTATCACAAGAACGATGTTAGTTTTACACCAAGCAAGGATTTTTTGAACGTCAATATCCAGACCTTTTTTCTTGCTCATAATCAGCCACCCATCCCGTTTGCTTGAGCCTGTCTCGGCTGTTTAAGAAGTTCCACTTCGTACGTAATTGTTGCTCGGAACCAAATTTTTCCTTCAGGATGAAGTTTTGATTCAGGGTGTTTTGGTAAAGGGGCAAGTACGTTTAATGATGAAGTTGTTACAGGCACGTATGGAATAACTGCGTCGTCTATAGGGGGTGAACGGCCAGAACCGCCGCCAGAACCACCGCCAGAACCACCACCTGGGCGACCGCCACCACTGCCACCGCCAATGCCGCCGCCTGGACGACCACCACCTGGGCGACCGCCACCACCGCCAGCGCCAACACCGCCACCTGGGCGACCACCACCTGGCTGCCCACCGCCAACGCCGCCACCTGGGCGACCTCCGCCTGGACGACCACCGCCAACGCCACCGCCAGAAGGGACTGCATTCGGTCCATGTTCTGGGCCGCTTTTAGCAACGAAATTTTCTTGTCCGTATCCAATTTTATTCATAATGGTGTACGGAACATGTTCGCGATTGCCTACTGGCTCAGTGTTATTTTTTAACCACTGCACAATATTCTTCGATACAAAATCGATTGCTGCACCGGTTTCTTTCGGGTCGTCCGTTGCCCCGTAACTTAAATCAACAACTAAGGTCAATTGAATTTTAGCCGGTACAGCATCTTTACCTGTTACTTCAGGTATGTAATTCCCTTTCAAGTCGTACAGTTGAATAAGTGGCCGAGTAGCAGGGTCTGGAAATTGTGCCAAATATTCAGCAAGTGTAAAGTCTCTAGCAGTCGGGCTTGAAGATGCTAATGCATCCGCTGCATCCTGCACCAAGTACGGCCACACATCACGGTATGTAAAGAGTGAATTAATCGTGCTAGCTTCTACACCAACTTGCCCATTGTCTTTTGCTTTTCGATATGCGTTGACGTTCTCTTTTCCTTGGCGAAGCACTTGTTTAACCTTCGTAGGAATACCGTCTGTGCCTAACTGCCGTTGCTGCAAGAACGGACCAAGAATGGACAGCGCGCTGCCAGCGACAATAATGCATGCAGCCGCAACGAACCACTTTGTTTTTGAATGCCACATTTGTTCACGAAGAATTGCAGATGGAACCAAGTTTATATCAATTTGACCCACACCTACGCCTTGCAAAGCAAGACCGTATGCGGTGCCCATATTTACACAGTTCTCTGCAAACGACGCGGCTTCTTTTCCTGAAACATCAATACGTTTAAACTCGTCTAATCGAGTCACATTCACTTGCAATTGTTGACCAATGAATTTTCGTAGACCAGGAATTTTGAATGTTGAACCCAAGCCAACCATCGTTGTCAAATCACCCGAAGACGATGCGTAACTAAGTGATCGTTGCAATTCTTGAAGCAAGTCTGCGAAAACTGGTCGCATCGCTTGCATAATTTGTTTTGCATATTTACTGCTTGCTGCTTCAAGCTTCAAGCGCTCTGCTTTAGCATAAGAAATTTTGAATGAAGAAGCGATTGCTTCAGTAAAGTTATTACCACCAAGTGGGAACGTGCGAATCCAACAGCGGTTACCTGTGGCAATAATAACATCTGTTGCTTGTGTGCCAATATCGATAAAAACAACAGGTTTTTCTGTGTTGCCAAGGTTTAGGTCATAGTTCATTGCGTTGAACAACGAGACAGGACTTAACGTTAATGTTTCGGGGCTTAAACCCACTTCGCCATAGACATCGAGCCGTTCATTAACGCGTTCTCGCGTAATAGCGAAAATGCCAACTTCTACTTCCGGCGAACCTTCTTCGCGAAATGCTTCGTAGTCCCATTCAACTTCTTCGATTGGGAACGGGATCTGTTGCACCGCTTCGAACTTCACAATTTCTGGAAGTGCTTTAGGTTCAACCGGTGGTAACTTTGCGAACCGCGCAAATGCAGAGTGACCAGGAACAGATATGACGAGATGCTCGCCTTCTAAGTTCTTTTCACTAATTAACTGTCCAAGACTAAGGCGAGTAATTTCCGCAACGTCAATGTCTGGTGAAGACAAAACTTTACGGTGTGGTACTACAGCGAAGTCAGTGACTTCTACTTCGTTACCACTGCGCTCAAGGCGGAGTGCCTTGATTGCAAATTGGCCTATTTCGATGCCCCATGCGGCAGAAGGGTGTGCCATGTTTGTAAATTTCCTTAACGTTCCTGAAGAGATATGACGCCGACTCTCGGCATTAAAAATGATGATACACGATAGGCGACTTCTATACATCGCTGCGATGACACCAAAATGGTACGCAATGGTTGATTTTCTAGCCACGAAGCACCTTCTAATGTAGCCCATGTGGGTGTAGGATGTACAAATGGCAAAAAAACCCTTTACTGGTGACATTGATAAGGAAGTTTTCGACGCAATTGGCGAAGGAAGTTTCGAAGATATGCTCGATGCCGCAAGCCCCGTTTCGACTGGCGATAGAAGCACACGCTCTGGCGTAATTGCCGCTATACACGGGCCTAACGTGTTAGTTGAGTTTGGTCCTCGTGAGCAAGGCTGCTGTCCAAAAGCTCACTTTGAAGAACTTCCACTGCTTGGGGATGTGCTTGAATTCGTTATAGAACGCACCGATCGCGACGGCATGCTCGTACTTTCAAGAAAAGGCGCTGTTCAGAAAGCAACTTGGGACGCTCTAGAAATTGGGCAAGTTGTTGAAGCGAGATGTTCTGGAACAAATAAAGGTGGTTTGGAGTTAGAAGTCGCTGGTCACAAAGCATTTATGCCTGCAGGGCATGTTGCCATTCACCATGTTCCAGACCTTGATGTCATGATTGGCGAGAAGTTTGCTTGTGAAGTAATCGAACTAGACAGAAGAGCAAATCGAGTAGTCCTTAGTCGTAAATCAGTCCTAAGAGCTGAGCGCGAAGTTGCTAAAACGGAAATGCTAGGCACACTCGAAGTTGGCACAACTCATGATGCCACAATCACTTCCGTGCAACCGTATGGCGCTTTTGCTGATATTGGTGGTCTAGAAGGCCTCATTCACTGCTCAGAAATGACATGGGAACGAAATACAGACCCTGCAAAATTTGTGAAGGTCGGCGATGTTGTCCGAGTGCAATTGCTTGAAATAAACACCGATGGGGACCAACCCAAATTAGCCTTTGGCATGAAACAACTCATTGAAGATCCATTCGTTTCTTCTATGGCAGATGTTGTTGTTGGAGAGATGATTGAAGGTACAGTCACTCGCCTTGCAGAGTTTGGCGCTTTCGTTGATATTGGTTCTGGAACTGAAGGATTAATTCATATTTCAGAATTAGCAGACCACCGCATCAAATCTCCAAAAGACGTTGTCAAAGAAACGCAAGTAGTAACTGTAAAAGTGCTTTCAGTTGATGCTGCTACTCGAAGGATTAGTTTGTCGCTCAAACAAGGACAAGGAAATGACGAGTCACAACCAGCACGCGAAGACGATAGTGCCATGCGTAAATTACGTGAAAAATTTGGCGATGGTCCACTTAAAGGCGGTATAGGTTGACCAATAAACCAACCATTGGAATAACGATGGGTGACCCAGCCGGCATTGGTCCAGAGATTGTTGCAAAAGTCATTTCAGACAGTTTTTTACTGCAAAAGGCACACATTGTCGTATACGGAGCGAACGATGTTCTCACTCTTGCTGCAGACTATTGCAAAGTCACACCAAACTGGTTTCGTGTAGATGCAAACTCTGATCGAGCAACCCAACACCTTCATGCCAACGCCATAGTTCTTGATGATGGTGACGATGGATTACATTCGCTTGCCCACTCGCCGAGTGCCATTGGGGGCCATGTATCAAAACGCTGGGTAGAAAGTGCAATTAAAGATGCAATGTTACCAAGCAGTGATCCTCGGAAAATTGATGCTGTTGTAACTGCACCAATTTGCAAACAGAGTTGGTCAATGGGTGGCTACAAATGGCCGGGGCATACAGAGCTGTTTGCTTCAAGAACCAAATCGAAACGGCACGCAATGATGTTTGTTTCCGATTCGTTGCGGGTAGTTCTAGCTACGTGCCACATACCGCTAATGGATATTCGGAACGTGCTGACAATTGGCAAAGTGTTTGATGCCATTGATTTAGCGAACATTGGTTGCAAGCAGTTAGGAATAGAAAAACCAAGAATTGCCGTCACGGGGTTGAATCCTCATGCTGGCGAAAATGGCATTTTAGGGGATGAAGAACAGCGGCTAATTTCACCCGCAATAAAGCATGCGCAAAACCAAGACATACATGTACAAGGCCCCTTTCCTGCTGATACTATTTTCACCAGAGCAAAAGACTTTGATGTCGTTGTTGCGATGTACCACGACCAAGGGCTTCTTCCTATCAAACTTCTTTCCTTTGGCACTGCAGTTAACTGGACCCTAGGTATTCCAATCATTCGCACAAGTCCAGACCACGGCACTGCTTTTGATATTGCTGGAGCAAACAAAGCAAATCCAAAATCACTTCTTCATGCAATTGAACTTGCATGCACCCTTACAACTACAAACCCTCTGATAAAATCAACAACATGACAACAACTACGTATTCAATGGAAGAACTCGTCTCGCTTTGCAAACGTCGGGGATTTATTTTCCCGTCTAGTGAAATTTACGGCGGCATCAATGGCTTTTGGGATTACGGTCCACTCGGCACAGAGTTGAAGAATAACATTCGTGACGCATGGTGGCACGATATGGTGCACTGTCCTCCCATGGGTCCAGATGGTAATCCACTGAGTGTTGTTGGCATCGACTCTTCCATTATTCAGAATCCAAAAGTCTGGGAAGCATCTGGTCACGTTGGCGGTTTTAATGATCCAATGGTTGACTGCAAAGAAACCAAATCAAGGTACCGTGCTGACCATCTTCATGTCGTTGCGAATTCCAATGGCGAAGGACAAATGTACGCTTTTATAGAAAGCGACGAAGAATCCGAAGAACGAGCAAGAAAATTACTTGCTAAATACGAAAAAGTTGATTCACTCGACGAGGGGTACGAAACAAAATTATTGACAGACATCGATGTAACTAAATTTGTACAAATAGTTGGGCCAGACACAAAAGTAGCTGGCACGCTTACCGAGCCAAGACAATTCAGTTTGATGTTTGATACAACCGTTGGTGCAACAGGCGGCGACGACAACAAAGCATACCTAAGGCCTGAAACAGCACAAGGCATCTTCCTCAACTTCATGAACATCGTTGACACAATGCGTGTAAAGGTTCCGTTTGGCATTGCGCAAGTAGGCAAAGCCTTTCGCAACGAAGTAACGCCTCGAAACTTCATATTCCGAAGCCGTGAGTTTGAACAAATGGAACTCGAGTGGTTCTGCCACGAAGACGAAGCACAACAGTGGTATGAATTTTGGTGCGATTACCGAAAGCAATGGTGGCAAAAATTGGGATTAACGACTGGCAACTTACAGATGCGGCAACATGACTCAGACGAGTTAGCTCATTATGCAAAAGAAGGTTGCGGCACGTTCGATATCGAATACAAATTCCCGTTCACGGACCCAGGCTACGGAGAACTCGAAGGAGTCGCCCACCGTGGCAACTTTGACTTGTCTCGCCATGGAGAGTGTAGTGGCAAAAAAGTAAACTACTTTGACCAACAAAAAAATGAACGGTATATCCCACATGTTATTGAACCTTCTGCTGGTCTTAGCAGAGGAACACTTGCTCTTCTTTGCGAAGCATACACACCCGATGACCGTCCTTCTAAAGTGTTCATGAAGTTTAATCCACGAATTGCACCAATTAAAGCTGCTATTTTCCCGCTCGTGAATAAGAACGGCATGCCAGAAATCGCAACTAAATTGCATGAAGATATGCGCAAGAAGCACGTAGTGCAATACGACGCCAAGCAATCAATTGGTAAACGATACGCACGTATGGATGAAGCAGGTACACCGTTTTGTTTTGTTATCGATGGCGATACACTCGAAGATAACACAATTACCGTTCGAGACCGAGACACTGCAAGTCAGGAACGAATCAACGTCGACCAAGCAGTTGCGTATTTAGATGACAAACTTAGTTAACCTCGTTTAAAACCAAACTGCGGTTTAATTTTCACAGGCTTACCACCAACTTCAAGTAGAGGGTATGCAAGAAAGTTGATGGGACCTGATTCTGGGCCTGGCTCAACAATTAAATCTCTGCCTCGGCTAAACTCCACTCGGTTCGCAGGGTTATGACCAAAGTAATACGTTGCAAGTGCAGCGTATTTATCGGCTTCACTAATATCTACTGGCCACCACTTTCCTTCAGCATAAAATTCTGCCCAGCAATGGTATCCATTAACACCGCCATTATCCCGGCTTGATGGCACCGCTGCGCCAATCGCGAATCGAGCAGGAATGTTCGATGCTCTGCACAGGGCTATAAAGTAAGAATGGTAGTCAGTACAGTTTCCACGTGCTGAATCGCACGCAAAGTTCGCATTTCCTTGGCCCCAGCCCGAACCAAACTTTGCATACTTCATGCTATCAATTGTGTGGTCGTAGAGTGCTCTTGCTCGAACAAGATCACCACCATTTTTGTCTTTCAAAGCATTTCGTGCGATTGTTTTAAACTTCTCGTTTAGTGGAACCATTGTTTCTGCAAGTAAGTACAACTCTGGCTTTGTATCGTCTACAAATACAGCTTTTTCCTGCCTTTTCACATCGAAGTGAAGCACCATTGTTTTACCGCTGTCCTCTGGTTGCAATTCGACGTATAAAATTTGATTCCCAAACTTTTCTTCCGTTAAAATTTGATGCTCGCCTGGAATTTCTATACGGTTCATCGTAATTTCTTGAAACTGATCGTCCGTTGGAATAGGGATCCACATCTTCGCAGGTTCAGCCATAGTCGGAAGGGTAGCTTGATATGTGAACTCAAAAGCATCGTCTCCTTCTTTTACACCCAGCAATTCTCGAGAAGCGTCGTCTGCTTCTACATGTACCCACACACCATCTTCTTGTTCACGCCAAAGGTAGAATGGTCTTCCATTCAGTTTATGAACGGTTGTTTCTGTCACTGTCATGTTTCCTGGGTCGCCTTCGAGAAAGAAATCGACGTCGTATACATTGCCATCTTCGCTAGCAAGGTCTACACATGCGAAGTGCCGCCTTGGACCAAGATTCGCAAGGTATTCCATGTGTACCCGAACGAGTTTTAATTTCATCTGTTTGCCATCAAACGCAATAGGAAAAAAACCACCGTTCGCTTCAGATAACTCTTCTATGTGTTTTTCAATTCCCGCTTTGATGTCTGTCGTGACAACGTTTGGAATAGTATCTAGGGTTGTACAGTTCTCTTCGTCAGTAGAGCCCGGCGTTGCAAAAACTACGCCAGCAAGAACGAATGTAAAAAGTGAAGTGATCTTGTAATTCATATTAATTTCCTGTAATTATGGTCCAAGTAATCCACATGATAACGGTGTCTGCTGCGATATGGCAAATCCAACCCGGCCAAATAGAGTTGTATTTTTGATACAGCCAGCCCCAGATCACGCCACCAACACACAAACCCAATGCGCCAATTACGACTAATTGCAGTGAACCAAAATTCCAAAGTATGACAACATGGTGCAGCGTAAAAAACACTGCCGAAAGAAGTATTGCTGGATAAACCCCTACAAGCAATTTAAATTTACTGAATACAAACCATCGCCAGACATACTCTTCCATTAAGGAATTTCCAAGTGACATTACAATTGCGAACAGTAAAAATTGCGCAGGAGATGTAATGCCGAGGTCATCGATTTTCTGCTTTGCTTCTGGGTCAATGAGTGCTTCTTTCGCAATCCAATAAATTCCGAGAATTGCAATAGACACAGGAATTGACCAAAGCAGTCCGGCAACGACGCCCTTGAACGTCGTTGCCGACCAACTGAGTTTTCCCTTATCAACATAGAGAAGCCACAACACAGGCATTGCGATCAACCACACTTTCATCAACAACCAAATTGCTTTACCAATTTGAATGTCACCTATGGAAGGGGCATATAGAGACGCAGTGATACCAAGCAAGGGTGCAGGCAAAATCAAGCATAGCGCAACGATCGCTTTTCGCTTCGTATCTAATGTAGTAAGTTGGCCAAGTAATTGTTTCACTGTACTGTATGCAGTGTACATGACGGATTTCGCTTGCTGTGTTGAGTTGGTGATGCCATCGGAGTTGAACAACAACCCTTCTTTTATGCTATTTCGTTTTTGTTTAACCATCGCGTGGAGTAAATGGTTTTTGCAATACTAATTCCTAGACCTCATAATCCTCTCTAGTTCAGTCTAATGGCAATCAATTGTAAATGTAAAAAGAATCGGAGCCGAGATAAATTTCATATACCCTTGAGCAGCATCAGTTTATAAGAGAAGCAATGTATTAAAACTAGATGAATTGTATTATTTTGCGCTGAAGTATTTGGCTTGTGGGTGATGCACAATAATCGCACTGGTGGACTGTTCGGGAACGATTTCCCAAGATTCAGTGAGAGTGCATCCTATCCTGTCGGGCTCTAGCAACCTAAACAATACTTCTTGCTTATCCATTTCAGGACATGCGGGATACCCAAAACTATACCTGCTTCCACGATACCCTTGCGCAAACAATTCTTTAGGTGTCGGTTTGTCCTCACCTGCAATGCCAAGTTCTGTTCGCATCTTTTTATGCCAGTATTCAGCAAGTGCTTCTGCACACTCAACACCAATGCCGTGCAAATACAAATATTCTGTGTACTCATCTTTGTCAAACAAATCACGAGTATGTTTACTTACTTCGCTTCCGACGGTGACGCAAGACATCCCGATAACATCTTTTTCGCCACTCTTTACTGGTTTGAAAAAATCACTTAAGCATCGCTTGGCTCTCTTCGATTGCCGAGGGAATGAATACCTTGCAATTTCTTTGTCGTGATCTACTTCATCGTAGATAACGATATCGTTGCCATCACCGTTGCATGGCCACCAACCATAGACTACTTTTGGACGAAGTACTTCTTCTTCCTTGCACCATGTTTTTAATCGCTCGAATATTGGCTCAACTGTATCTATAACAAGTTCATCAAATGCTTCTCGGCTCAGCGCACCTTTCTTGAATCCCCATTGCCCGCGAAACAACGCTGTTTTATTGATGTATGGATACAGCTCATCTAAATCAATGCCAGTTTCAACTTTTGAACCGAAGAATGGCGCATCTGGAACCGCAACAGAATCAACTTGTATTCCTTCGGATTCACCTGACTTATCAACTCGATCTTTACGACCTGCTTTCACTTTCGCTTCCACTTCCGCTCGCTTTGTTAATCGCTCTTGGATTTGCGAATCGATTACTCCAAGGTTTCCTGTAACTAACTTGTCGCAAACTGCGAGTGCCTCAAACGCGTCGCGGCCATAATACAGTGAACCGTTGTAAATCGAACGCAAATGAGATTCAGCCCAGTGCCGCGTGAGTGCTGCGCCCCCTAACATGACTGGAATCTCTATATCTTTCGCGTTGAGTGCGTGAAGATTTTTCTCCATCACACCGACCGACTTCACAAGTAAACCAGACATACCAATAGCGTCAGCATTGTGTTCTCTCGATGCCTCCATAATTTCGTCAATAGTTTTTCGTATCCCAATGTTAGACACTGAATACCCATTGTTTGACAAAATAATGTCCACTAAATTTTTGCCGATATCGTGTACATCCCCTGCGACTGTAGCAAGCACAATTCGTCCCTTGTCTATCGCCTCGCCTTTTTCCATGTGCGGCTCTAAGAACCCAACTGCCTTTTTCATGACTTCTGCAGATTGCAATACAAACGGCAACTGCATTTGCCCAGAACCAAAGAGTTCACCAACAGTTTTCATCCCATCAAGCAAGTGTTCATTAATAATCTCAAGTGCTGTCCATTCTTTGAGTGCTTCGTTAAGTACACATTCAAGCCCTTCTTTTTTACCATTGAGGATATGCCCCCTGAGTTGTTCCTCAAGTGTTTGGTTTGCAGTATCCACTTCTTCTTCAATTACATCTTCTTCAAAAAGTGACAAAAAGTGAATGAGCGGATCGAACGCATCAGTGCGATTGTCGTACACCAAATCGATTGCCGCTTGCCAATGGTCTTCTGGAATTCTGTGTTTTGGCAAAATCTTTGATGCATGTACAATTGCTGATGTAAGCCCTCGCCCAATTGCTTCATGTAGGAAAACAGAATTTAATACTCGACGGGCTGCGGGCTTCAACCCAAAACTAACATTGGAAACACCAAGTAGTAAACCGCACTCGGGCAATTCCTTTGAAATTATTTCGATGGCATCAAGAGTTTCTAGCGCAAGTTTCCTATCTGCCTCCATGCCAGTTGCAATCGTAAATGTCAACACATCGAGCATCATGTCGCTTGATTGCAGACCCCATTTGTTCGTGTAAAGGTCATGTAATCGTTTCGCAACTTCGACCTTCCTTGCGGATGTTTTTGCCATGCCTTCTTCATCGATGGTCAACGCCACCGCTGTCGCACCATACTGTTTAAGCAAAGGGCAAATGTCGTCCAATCGTTGTTCGCCGTCTTCAAGGTTAATGGAGTTGACAATACATCTTCCACCAGCGCGTTTTAGCCCCGCTTCAATAGCATTTGCATCAGTTGAATCAAGCATAAGCGGCGCATCCACGTGCTGGGCAAGCCTACCAACGATTTCTTCCATGTCTGCAACACCATCACGTCCGACAAAGTCAACACATACATCAAGCACATGTGCGCCACCAGTAAGTTCTTCGCGTGCCATGTCAACAAGACCATCCCACTGTTCTTCTTCTAGTAATCGTTTAAATTTTCGTGAGCCGTTTGCATTGGTTCGCTCGGCAACAATTAAAATTGATGTGTCTTGTTTAAATTCAACAGGTCTATACAAACTTGTTGCGCTTGGAATTAACGGCTTAGCAACTCTCTCTTTATAGTTGATCGTCGATTTTGCTTCAATGAAAGATGCTAGATGTGCTGGCGTCGTTCCACAACAGCCACCAACAATAGCTACACCATGCTGTTCGACAAATCGCTTCATGGATACACCGTAAGCATGTGGCGAAAGTGGAAAATGAGCACAACCGTCTACGAGTTCAGGCAGCCCAGCGTTTGGCACAACCGAAATGTGACCTTGCCAGTGTTCGCTGAGCCAAGCAACATGGCTCTCCATAAGTTCTGGGCCAGTTGCACAGTTCAATCCCAACGAAAGAATAGGGTATGGTGCGAGTGCATGCACAACGGTTTGTAAGTCACTACCAACAAGCATGGTCCCTGTCGTTTCGATGGTAATACTCACCATGATTGGAATATCATCAGTTGTTTTATCTGCGGCTTTGAGGGCATCCATGCACGCATTGATTGCGCATTTCACTTGAAGTAAGTCTTGGCATGTTTCAATGAGAAAGGCATCTACCCCTCCTTCAATCAATCCGTCAGCTTGTTCTGTATACGACGCAAGCATTACCTCCCAAGTAGTTTGCCCAAGTGTGATGAGTTTGGTTCCCGGTCCCATGGAACCAAGGACAAAACGATCACCTTCCGCTCCATCGCATGCCTCCCTTGCGATTATTGCAGATTGCACGTTGAGTTCGTGTGCCCACGTTGATGCTTCTTCGTCAAACTCAGAAAGCACCAACCTGTTCGCGCCGAATGTATTCGTTTCAATTGCATCCACACCAGCATCTAAAAAAGAATCATGAATTTGTCTCACCAAATCAGGGCGGCTCTTTGTAAGAATATCTGTGCAATTTTCTCTGCCGAGATAATCGCGATCGATATCAGTATCGATCGCTTGCACTGCGGTTCCCATGCCACCATCTAAAACGAACACGCCAGTATGTATTGCTTCACAAATATGCTTTGCCATAGTGGTGCGTACGGTACTCGACTTAGAGTTTTCATTCAACCATATATCCGGATAAATGGATAAAGGCTTTTTTGACATGCAAAGGGGGAAAGAATATAAGATAAAGAAGTGAAGATGTTCAACATTTTATCTGTAATTCTTGCCTTCTCCTTCGGATGCGGCTCATTCGCACAGAGCAATACAGAGACAACAAGCGTGCAAACTCCAGAGCTTATTTTTAAGCGAGCCATTCAATCTATTGGCGGCCGAAAATCGCTGAATAAAATCACCTCTTTTCAATTGCATGGCGTAATGCGACTTCCGGATGGCAAGCCCGCAGTTGAGATAGATCTTGCGACAAAAAAAGGTGGAAAAGTCCTTGGCGTCCTTACGTATCTTGGAGTTGGACAATCTAGGTTTGGTTCAGATGGTTCTACCGCCTGGGAACAAACTTTAAACGGACAAAACGAAGCGACATGGGATATTATTTCCGACCAAGCTCTTTCTACAAAAGTACGCCAAACAAATTGGCTTGAATGGTTTACAACTTTACCAACTGCATTACATACAACTAAGTTCCTTGGCGAAGAAGTGTTTGACGGTGAAAATTGCTGGAAACTACGCATTAATCCAGATGACTCAAATACAGAAATTGCTTTTTTTTCAACGGCGACACACCACCCACGTGGAAGGCGAACAACCGAGCGAACCAATGCTGGAGATATCACACTCGATGTGTACTTCAGAAGTTGGGAACACGTTGGTAAACTTCTCCTGTTCCATGAAATCGTTTTTAGCCAAGGTAAAGACAACGAAGTAATTTTTAAGATTGATAGGATAGTCCTTGATACAGCAAAAAATAGCCTCTTTGAATTGCCTGAGCAAATCACTGCATTAAAAGAAGAAGAAGAAGAAGAAGAATGAGCATTGCAATAGACCTTACGAATGTATCAAAAGCATTTGGAGAAACCCGAGCCGTGAACGACCTGAACCTCCAAATCCCAGAAGGTTCGATGTGTGGGTTTCTTGGACCGAATGGAGCTGGAAAAAGCACAACTATACGCATGATTATGTCCATTATTCATGCAGACCAAGGAGACATACAAGTCCTTGGTGCAACAGCACTTGCCTCGAAAGATCGCATTGGTTATCTGCCTGAAGAACGTGGTGTTTATCGAAAAATGAAGGTACTACAATTCGTTGAATATATCGCGAATTTAAAAGGCATGTACGGCGCATCGCTTCGTAAAACAATCCGTACATGGCTTGAGAGAATCGAATTGCCAGAAGTAGAAAACAAAAAGTGCGAAGAGCTCAGCAAGGGCATGCAACAAAAAGTGCAATTCTTAGCAGCAATCATTCACGATCCAGAACTCATCATCCTTGATGAGCCATTCTCTGGCCTTGACCCAATGAATGCGCAAGTGATAGGATCTATCATCCATGATTTACATGCTGAAGGAAAAACCATTCTGTTTTCCACGCATGTGTTGCACCAGGCGGAACAAATCTGCGACAGAATTATCATGATTGACCAGGGGTATAAAGTTCTTGACGGTTCACTTGCTTCCATTCAAGCACAATTCGATCCGAGAGTTCTGACAATTGAACCAGTTGACTCAAGTGCTAACTTTACTTCACTCCCTGGAGTTGAAAGTGTTTCTGCTGGCAAGACAAATACAAGTTTCAACTTGCGGATTACCAACAATGCTGACCCCGCAACGGTTCTACAAGAAATTGTTGCAAAAGTGCCCGTCTTATCCGCAAGAGTAGCGAAACCAAGTTTAGATGAAATCTTTATCGAACAAGTAGTTCGAAGCAGAGGATCTGAAGCTGCAGATGCAGTACGAACGGAATTACACCATGCGTAAAGCACTTACAGTCGCCTGGCGAGAATTCAAACATACCGCGATGACTAAAGCATTTTTGTTTGGTGCTATTGTCATGCCGCTGCTCATGATGGGCTTGTTTATCGTTGTAGTCCCGTTACTTACTGAATCCAACAATACTCCGCTTGTTGGCACAGTTGTTGTCCTAGCAGAAGACGACGTTTTAGAAGAAATTACAATTCAAATTGAACGAGGCAATACGACGCTTACCGAAGTGTTAGAAAAATTGCCTGATGCTATTACAAATGATCCAATTGCCTCTGCACTTTTAGCAACTGCGCCAAAGAGCGATATAACAATAATCGCAGGAAATCCCAGTGAATTAGACTCGATAAAAGCACAAGTTCGCGAGGGCATATACAAAGGTGTTATCGTGGTTCCGGATTCAACTGTTACGCAGAATGGCAACGAAGACAAAATTGAAATTTTTATTCCCAGTAGTTTTTCGCCGAACCATACTGACATACTGACTTCAGCGACTTCCAGAGCGGTCGTCGATGCTCGACTAAAACGCCTCTCACACAACCCCGCTGCAATTCGTGATTTAATCAGACGGCCACGGGCAACTGCAACAAGATTATCAAACGATGGCGCAGAAATTCAAGACAACGAAATCGCACGTCGAATTATTCCGATGGCGTTTATGATGCTTCTTTGGATTGCTACGTTCACCAGTGGTCAATATTTATTGACAACAACAATCGAAGAAAAAAGCAACAAGGTAATGGAGGTGCTCCTAAGCGCTGTCAGCCCTATGCAATTGTTAGGCGGAAAAATTCTGGGTCAAGCGGGAGTAAGCGCAGTCATACTTTTAATGTATGGTTCCGCTGTCATGGCGGGCCTCCTTGCATTTGCACTAGGAGACCTAGTCCCTGTTCTACATCTGGTTCTTTTTGCGATTTACTTTGTTATTGCTTACTTCATGATTGCAACTATCATGGCAGCAGTTGGCAGCGCAGTAAATGAACTACGAGATGCGCAATCACTCATGGGTCCGATCATGCTTGTCATGGTTATACCTATGATTATCTGGCCAGTTCTAAGCGAACATCCAAATGGAATGCTTGCAACTATTACAAGTTTTACACCTCCTTTGTTGCCCTTTGTCATGATTCTAAGAGTAACTGCATCTACAGAACCGATTGCAATATGGCAGATTGTTCTTTCCATTGGCGTTGGCATTGTGTCGGTTGTAGCTATGATTTGGATGTGCGCAAGAATCTTCCGTATTGGAGTCTTGATGCAAGGAAAACCGCCGAGCATTTTACAACTTGCAAAGTGGATAAGGCAAGGCTAAAAGCAAGCGAGCGTTACCCTTGTGTCGTATGATGCATGCATGGCTAGCAAGATTTACAACACCCCTAAAGATACATTAGAAGGCCTTCTTTTTGATGACATGACAGTAGCCGTTGGTGGCTTTGGGTTATGTGGAATACCCGAACAACTCATTATTGCACTTCGAGACAGCAGAGTACAAAACCTGACATGTGTATCCAACAACGCAGGTGTTGACGAGTGGGGCCTTGGGCTCCTCTTGCAAACCAAACAAATTAAAAAAATGATGAGTTCCTATGTTGGCGAAAATGCTGAGTTTGAACGTCAATTTATGGCAAAAGAATTAGAAATTGAATTCTGCCCTCAAGGAACACTAGCTGAGCGACTTAGAGCGGGCGGCGCTGGCATCCCAGGCTTCTATACAAAAACAGGCGTTGGCACTGTTGTTGCAGAAGGCAAAGAATCAAAGGAATTTGATGGAGAAATGTACATCTTAGAACGCGGGATCGTTTCTGATGTTTCGCTTGTCAAAGCTTGGAAAGCAGACGAAGCTGGCAATTTGATCTACCGCAAAACTGCTCGGAATTTTAATCCAATGGTTGCCTCTTCTGGCAAAGTAACTATTGCAGAGGTAGAAGAAATCGTACCGGTTGGCACGTTTAATCCTGACCAAGTGCACACTCCGTCGATCTTTGTGAATCGCATTGTTCTCACTACCTCAGAAAAGCGTATCGAACAACGCACCACTTCGGATTCTTAGCATGCCGTCCGATAGCAAATTCAATCCAAAAACATGTCATATTTATTTTAGATGTGCGTTGAACTGGACAAGTAGAACGACCGAGAGAAGAGTTCAGCCGCTCTATATTGCAAAGAGAATGATTAAGAAGGACCCCATATGCACACATTAAAATCGCTTAAATACCTCGTTTTCAGTGCCCCAGTCGCATTAATAGCCCTTTTTTCATCAAATAGTGCACATGCACAGATGGAATATATGGCTGAAATCATGCAGCCAGAGTATATGACAAGAGATCTTGTACTCTTTGCTGAAGGATTAAATCTTGATGATATGCAAGAAGTCATCGTCGAAGGGTTCTTTGATGATTACGAAGACGACTTTCAAGCAGGTTGGTCAGCAACACAAGAACGTCTCAATGCGGTAGCAATTGCACTTCGAGATAAACCAGATGCAACAGACCGTGACACTCTTGAACCTGTACTTAATGCTCTTGGCGATTGGGTTGTAGATAAACGCCAACTTGATGATGGCCTGCTTGAAAACATCAAGGTAATTTTGTTACCTGACCAAAAAACACTCTGGCCTGCTTTTTCCCAACGACTGTACCGTGAAAAAAATATCCGCAAGGGACGACTCAGCGGTGAATCTGTAGACTTGTTCCAAATCACTAGGGATGCAGATTTGCAATCCGCAGCAGAAATAGCAATTTCTCCTCAACTTGAAGAGTATGCAATTGCACTTGATATTGCTATCCGAAATCGGGACTCCATCCTTCGTGGTAATCCCAAGAAGTTATTCGATAACATTTTGTCTGGGAACAACGAAAAATCACCCAACCTTGTTGATAATGCCATTAAAGCTCGAGTTGAAGTACGAGATATTAATGACAGATACATAGAACTCATTAGCGAAAATTTATCAGCAGTTGATGGCGAAGATTTCCGACTTCGAGCCTTAAAGCGTGGCTACACTCGAGTATACAGAAGAACTCCAGCTGAGCGAATACTTAGGCAAGCCGCTGACAATGAACTATTCTCTGAAGGCACCCGCGCTCAAATAGCTCAGTTAGAAACCGCCTATTTGTTAGAACTAGCAGACCTTAATTATATACTGCTACAACAAACACGCTCCTATGAGCCAGCGCTTCACAAGAACCGTGAACTTGCAGGTCAAGTTAGAAAAAATGGCGGAACACCTGAGAAACTTGATGACCCAACTCGTGATATGTACAAAGAGCGCGAGGCACTTGGCAAGCGGTATATCGAGATGCTCCAAGCACTATTGACGCAAGAAGAGTTCCTAGAACTTGACGGTGCACGTCGATGGATTCCACGTGCTGAACAAAACAACATTGCACCTGCTATTGCTCCGAGTGGTAAAACGGGTGGCTTAGCTACTACTAACCCAAATCACAAAGGGCAGGACAATTCAGACAAGGGTTCAAAAGGCAAGGAACCTGGAGGCAAAACTTCACCACGAACTTCAGGTGTTAAAGATGCTGACAAATCTGGAACTGGGGTAGGTTCTCCAGACCAGTAAAAACATTATGGAACAAAATACTGAAACACATGTAGAAAGCCTTGAAGTTGCTCCATCACTGGACGCAAAACAGACCTGTTTAAACATGGGTATGCAATGGCACGAGCTTGTGCCAGAAGTTGACGCTTCGGTTGTAGAATTGATAGATCCAGAATTAGCAGTACGTTTACGTGTGTTGCCAATCGCGATTCAAAACGAACGTTTACATGTTGCCATGCTAAGCCCTAGTGATATAGAAGCAGCTGACGAAGTCTCCACTGTTACGAGTTACCCTGTCACAAGAAGCGGTATGGAGCCAGACATATTTTCTGAACTCATGCAAAAGCACTATGGCACTACTGCGGCGCGTATGGCTGAAAGCCTTGGCGGAGATTCCAGTGCAAGCTCAACTGATCATAACGTTGATGCTATCGAGGCCGACAATATATTAGTAATGGCGGAACAGCCAACACTGATAAATCTAGTTAACTTGTTACTACTTGAAGCGATTCAACAGCGTGCAAGTGACGTACATATTGAGCCCTTTGAAACTGAGTTAAAAGTCAAATATCGAATTGATGGGGTGTTAGAAGAGCAACCACCCCCGCCTAAACATTTACAACCAGCGCTTATTGGTCGAATTAAAATCATGTCTTCAATGAACATCGCCGAACGCTACGTTCCACAAGACGGTCACATAGCTCTTCGATTTGAAGGTCGCAAAGTGGACATTCGCGTTTCAACTGTACCGACACTCTATGGCGAGTCAGTTGTTATGAGAATTTTAGATAAAAGCACCATGCCATTGAACTTTTTATCGCTTGGCATGACAATAGAAATGCAAGATAAAGTCGATTACCTCATCGAGAAGCCACACGGCCTTGTACTTGTAACTGGCCCTACTGGTTCTGGTAAAACAACATCTTTGTATGCTGCATTAAACAAACTGTACGATCCACGAAAGAAAATTATCACGATTGAAGATCCTGTGGAGTACGAACTTAATGGCATCAATCAAATTCCAGTAAATCCAAAACGTGGCCTTACATTCGCTTCTGGTTTACGTTCGATATTAAGGCAAGATCCAGACATTATTTTCGTCGGCGAAATTCGTGATGGCGAAACTGCAGACATCGCAATTCGCTCTGCGCTCACTGGTCACTTAATTTTCTCAACCATACATACAAATGACGCAGTAAGTTCCATTGGTAGGCTTGTCGACATGGGTGTTGAGCCCTACCTTGTAGCCTCTGTACTTGAAGGAGCAATTGCACAACGTCTTGGCAGGAGAATATGCGACGACTGCAAGGAACAAGTTCCACTTTCTGAAGACTTGTCGCACAGGCTCACTGCAGCTGAACGCTCTCAATTTTCTGCAGGAATGTGGGAAGGCAAGGGTTGTAAAAAATGTAGCAACTCTGGTTTCAGAAGCAGAGTTGGTTTCTTTGAACTTCTTTCTGTAACTCCGGCCTTACGTTCTGCAATTTCCGAGAACAAAAACTCAACGGAACTCACAGGCACTCTGCCTGAGTCACATATCACCATGCGCGAAGACGCAATTGCAAAAGCGGTCAAGGGCATTACTACAATTGGCGAAGTTCTACGTGCAACTCAAGATATCGACAGCAACTTTTAACTATTGGTGTAATACATGCCCGACTATCAATTTCAAAGTATTACAAATAGCGGAGAAGTGCGTTCAGGCGTTCTCAAAGGAAGAGACCGTTCTGACGTTGTCCAACAACTAAGTAGCCGAGGCGAAACTGCAACCAAAGTTGAGAAAATAAAGTCTAGTAAAAAAACGGGAGCAGGTTCAACTGTTAAGAAACGCTTATCAAAAGTTGAAATGGCTTCCATGATTCGTGAACTTGCGACTGCTCAAGAAGCAGGCTTACCATTGATGCAAGCGCTTAGAACAATTCGCCAGCAAGCCTCTCCATCATCAGGACCAGTTCTTGATCACTTCATCCAGTCAGTTGAATCTGGTGACCCGCTGTATAAATCAGCGGCTGAATGGGGCGAGCCTTTTGATGACTTGATAGTTGGCATGCTCCGTGCAGCAGATGCGTCTGGACAAATGAGCACCATCCTTCACCAACTTGCTGATTTGCTAGACCGTTCATTAGAATTAAAAAGAGAGTTGCTTGGTGCAATTATGTACCCAGCGATTATCGCGTGTTTGATTGGCATAAGCGGAATTGTTCTTGTAACCGTTCTTATCCCAAGGCTTATCGAACCGCTCGCAGGTCAAATGACTTTGCCATGGCCAACGCTGGTTGTCATGGGTTTTGCTAGTTTTATCATCAATTGGTGGATTTGGATTCTTGTGGGCTTTGGGCTTATTCTCTTTGCTTGGAAGAGTTGGATTGCTGTTCCAGAAAATCGCTTTTGGTTCGACCGTTTTAAGTTGCGAGTGCCACTGCTAGGTAGATTACTACGCGACGTTGCTGTAGCTCGATTTACAAGAACACTTGGAACACTTACGTCTGCAGGCTTGCCAATTCTTGACGGATTAAAAATTACTCGGGACACACTTGGAAACGCTGCGCTTGCGCAGGCTGTTGATTCTGTACAAGAGCAAGTCAGTAGCGGCAAGCAACTTGCTGAACCTCTTGAGCGCTCAGGATTGTTCCCACCTCTTTTAGTGCAAGTTGTAAACCTTGGCGAACGATCAGGCAAATTAGAAGAAATGCTCTTGCACTCTGCCACCGCTTTTGATCGCCAAGTCAACGCTTCTTTGAAAATATTTACAAAAGCACTGCCACCAGTACTTTTAATCATCATGGCGGGCCTAGCTTGTTTCGTGCTAGCCGCTATCCTTCTACCATTACTAGAATTGCAATCGCTCGTGAAATAACGCGTTATAGGAACTACTACTATGTCTACACACTCAAACTATTCCAAACACATTCGAAAGGGTTTCACCCTTCTTGAAATTATTGTCGTTGTTATGATTATTGCGGTACTTGCCACTCTCATTGCCCCACGATTACTTGAACGTGTTGGCTCTGCAAAACACACTGCGGCAAAATCAAAAGCAGCATCGATTGCACAACAGATTACTGTCTTTCATTTGCAATCTGGGCTCTCAGAAGTTCCCGATGGTTTTGACTTAGAACTTCTACTGCTCACTCCAGACGATGGCGGAGCACCAGGCGGGCCGTTCCTCAATAAATCGGATGACATCATCGACCCTTGGGGTCGACCATTCGAAGTGTTCGTCCCGGGCGAGATTAATCATGACTTCGATGTCATGAGTTGGGGCGAAGATGGGGAACCCGGCGGAGAAGGCGTGAACGAGGATATCACGCAGTAAATATGTTTACTCATTCCACACATACACGCAGAGCATTCACCCTTCTTGAAATGATAGTTGTGGTGATTGTTATTGGCATCATGTCCGCTCTCGTCATTCCTCGAATGGGCGGAACAAGGTACCGAGAATATGCATTAACGGTTGAAAAAGTAAACGATGTTGTTCTTATGTTCGCACACAGATTGACAACGAGCAAGCAAGCCGCAGCACTTCGATTCGACCCTTCATCAAATCGATTTGAACTTCTTGCCAAAGTAGAGGAAGACGGGGAATATTTCTGGGAACCAGACCCACTCTCAAAACCAGTCACTCTTCCAACGTGGCTTGAATCAGATGCGCTTTCCATTTTTGTAGATGGGGAATACGTTGATACGATGCAATGGCCACTCACTACAACGCCTGGCGTAGCAAGGCCACTCATAGAAGTTGAACTTAACTGGGAAGAACATCAATCGCTTATTTCCTTACCAGCGCACGCGATGGGGCCGAATATCTGGTTGAACGGAGAAGGCACCGAGCCCCTCATGCCAATTGACTTAGATGCCATTGGGCAAGGTCGTGAAGAATGGTAAGGCACAAAGGATTAGCACTCATCGATGTCATTGTTGGTTCCGCTATGCTGTCTATTGGCCTTGGCGTTGTCATTTCAATGAGCAGCCGTTCGTTAATACAACAAGCAGATGCTGAACGGCAAATCACTGCAAGCTGGCTTGCCGACGAACTTCTAACGATGGCGCTAGTCGTAGGACCTGACGAATACGAAAAATCGTATCCTGACAGCGGTCAGTTTGAAGCGCCATTTTCAAAATTCACATACGAAATTACGTTCGAAGATCAATCTCAATACCAACCAGTCGAAGTCATGGCAACGGTGTATTGGGATGTCTCTGGAACTGAGCATTCACTCGTCCTTGAAACTCTTATTGCAAGACGCCACGGTGAAGATGTAGACCGAACTCCAGCCGATCCAGTAGACAGAGATGCTCGGTATTGGGAAGAAATCGAAGCAAGGGAAAACCAATGAAACGAAGAGGATTTACATTAATTGAACTTCTAGTTGCCGGCATGATGGCAACTATCGTGCTTGGCGCAATTACGCTTTCGCTCTCGCAACTTGGTTCATCGAAAGCGATAAGCAGACAACGGCTTGAGGCGTATTCTCGTTGCGATATGGCAATTCGAACAATGCGCAAGGACATCATCACAACGCTTCGGCGGGGAGATTTGTTTGATACTCGCGTGCTCATAAGCGATTCCTCACATCGATACCAAGGCGAAGCCGTGGACAATGACGAGTTGCTGTTGTTTGATGGCACACTCAGAGCAAATAAAGAGATAGATTTTAATGGCGAAGGTATGGAATACGAAACACAATTCCGTATTGAAACGAATGAAGTAAGCAGCGCCTTATGGAAACGTAGGGATGCGATTCTTGATGACAATCCTATCGGAGGTGGTATGGCTACGCCTATTTCAGACGGCGTTATCGCTTTGCAATTTGAAGCCTTTGACGGCATTTCCTGGTTTGCTGTTTGGGATTCAGATGAATACGGAATGCCCCACGCATTACGGCTTACAGTCACCGCAACTGGCATGCAGTCTAAGGAAGAATTCGATGCTCCACTTGTAACACTGCGTACGGTGGTGCCGCTTGATAGATACCAATCACCTGATGACAAGTTAGTGTTGATTGCCGAGGAAGAAGAAGCAGAGCGACTTGCGTTACTCGGCATTGAACCTGGCGAAGACGGCGAGTTAAGCCTTGACTCGGGGGGCGGATCTAGTGGAGCTAATGGCGGCGGTGGCGGGAGACCAAACAATGGCGGCGGCTCAAGTGGCGATGGTGGCAGTTCTGCCCCAAAACCAGGGAACACAATTATTATTACTGACCCTGACGGGAATGACCACGAGATCCCAATAGATCCATGAGTAACAGGCACGAACATCGCGGCTCTGTAATTGTCATCGCACTCTGGGCGCTTGGCATTGCTGCAATTGTCACATCATCCATTCAGATTTTTGCGCACAGGCAGACGTTACTTGGCATTGAAGTCCGTGACCGAATTCAAGCTCGTTGGGCTGCTAGGGCTGGCATTGAAACGAATATAGCCGTAATGGCAGACCACACTGCCCAACCTACACCGTACGACGCCTTTGCTCTTGTAACAAATCTTGAATACGTTGCTATTGGTGATATAGGGAACGCTTCGTGGGACATTCGATATTACGCTGACGGTAAAGATTGGGCTGGTCCATTGGATGAGCATTCGAAATTCAATATCAACTCGGACGACAATTCAATTTTTATTCTAGTCATTGACGACATGGCATTCGGCGTTCTTGATGCAATACTAGACTGGATTGACGAAGACGACGAACCACGTCTCCTCGGCGTTGAACGCGACTATTACCTTAGCCTTGAAACTTCGTACGAACCACGTAATGGCAAGTTACGCTCCATCGCTGAACTAGAACTCATTGCTGGCGTCATGCCTGACGATATTCGTGGAGAAGACTGGAACTTAAATTACAGATTAGACCCAAATGAAAATGATGGTGGCGAAAGTCTTCCTTGGGATGAACCCGACGATTTCTTAGAAACTGGCTGGGCTGCCCTTCTTACGACATCTACTGTCGATGGTGGAGCAACTGAATCTGGAAACGAACGAGTCAATTTGAAGAAAATCGATTCCCAATCCTTGCAATTACAATTTGGTCTAGAACCAGGCCAAGCGGATGCGCTTATCACGTTCGCTAAAAGTGGAGATGCTGATCTTGCTACCCTGCTGACGCAAACCTTACGCTCCATTTCAGGCGATGCTGAAGGGGTCACGAATCTGACTGACGAGCAGTTGCGTTTAATATTCGCTGAGACTTGCTTGTTCGACCAGCATGAAGCACCAGTCGGCAGAATGAATATCAACACTGTGTCATCCGAACTCTTGTATCGACTTCTGCCTGAAAACGACCGCCTTGTTGAGGAAATTTTATACTTAAGAGCAAATAATTCGGGAGGTATCTCAAGCCCAATGGATTTCTTAGAAATCCCAGGAATTAAAACTTCGATGGTTTCTTTTTTATATGGTCTTTTTGATACCCATAGCAACGTTTACACTATATCTTGCACCGGAAAAGCGAACGGAAGCGGCGTAGAACAAGAAATTATTGTTGTTGTCGATCGTTCTACCCTTCCTGTGACGATACTGGAATATAGAGAACAATGAGCACAACTTCAAACCAACCTGATCCACACAACGACAATCTCATCGCCATCGCTCAACGTTCTGGGAGTGCGTGGAGATGCCTTTTTGCCACAACTGATGAAATCGGGCAACCAAGTGTTGTTGAGACAATCGAAGTCGCAAACGATAGCGAACTTGCCTCGTTGATGGATACCAAACAACCAACTGAGTTGTTTGCCATTCTCCCGGGGTCAGCCACTGTGTGCCGTACAACAACATTACCAGATGTTGAAGAGGTACAAATCGCTGAAGCTCTTCGCCTTCAAGCAGAATCGAAATTACTTGGTGGCACTCCAGAACACAGGCGAGCAATGACGGCGCTAGATTCAGCTGTCGGAGAGACCAACAGAGTTGGGCTTATCATCGCATGGCCTGAAAGCTCTTCATTTGACGTTCCTGCTTGCCTAGAGAATGCCAACTTTATTCCAGATGCAGCATCCATCGCAGCCTTGCTCGATGGACTTCGCCCAACTGAGCCAATCATCTACGCTGACCCAGCGGACGGCACTGTTACTATTGCACTGTCTCATGCAAATGGCGCAGCATTGCGAGCAACTCGCGAAGATGCAACAGATTCAAACACATTCAGCGCTGGCATTGCCAGCGTAGCTCGTGAAACAGCAACAGCGCATAACCATACACCTGCATTTACTGAAGCGCTCGTATCTCGATTACAAAGCGAGTTATCATCGCATTCGTTTGACACACCACTTCTAATACTTCCAGAAGTCATCGCGGACAGTGGCAAAAAACGAGTCCACGGTATCGAAGCCACAGACAGTGCTTGGTGGTCCACGTGGGGCATTCTAGTTGGCGGAATTCTCACTGCTACAGGAACAATCAGTGCACTTACCGATTTGCAGTTACATGCACAAGAACTGAATCCTTCAACAACTGAAAAACTTCTCGGCAAAGGAAGCGAATCACGTACAGCGTTAAAACTTGCGATAGCAGCGGTACTTCTTATTGCCGTTGGGCCAGCGTTTGTTTCAGGCATCAAGTTAACGACGCTCAACATGATGAACCCCAACGTCCAAATGAGATATGCAGAAGTTGTCGAAGCCAGCAAACAGCAAATTGTGTACAAAGAGCTGTCAAAGAAAGCTTGGCCAATGACAAAAATAACAGCAGATGTCATAAACAATGTTCCAATCGGAATCGATATCGACATGATTAAAATCAATGTCGGCGAACAAATTTCTATCCGTGGCAGAGCACTTGGCAAAAATGGTTTAACTGCTCCTGAACTCATTGCGAAAATGCAAGAGAACTTGCAAAAAACGGGCATCTTTAAAGACATCCAATTTTCGTATGATTCTGCTGGGACATACGGAGACAGAGAGTTCGATTTATGGGCATCAGTTGCTGACCCTCTCAAACGACCAAGGTATACAAAGGAACAGGATTTTGGCCTTTGGTCTGTAGCCATGCGAAATGCGGGCATTCAGCCTGATGAAGAAACCGCGTTAGTAGAAGACACCACAGTTGTTTCAGAGTTCGAAGACGATTCGCCAATGGCAGGCGCGAACAGTGAAATGCAAGAAAACGAAGGTGAAACGCCAATCTTTCTTGGAGATGATACAAATACTAGTGTTATAGATAGACCTGTTCGACCACGTAGCGGTGGTGGCAGCGACGCTGGCTCCCGCGCAAATGAACGCAATTCAGGTGGTGAAGGAACAAGTGCAAGAATTCCTGAACCGTTATCTGCAGAGCAAATTGCGATGATGGACGAGACAGAGGCACGCGTTGCTTTATCTGAAGTCGCTGTCGGCAAAAAACATGTTCAGCGCGATGACGATGCAACGAAAGAACGCTTGAAAAATGAGATGCGAATGCTTCTCGATCGCCTAAAGGAACTTGGATAATGGCAAACCGCCTACACCAACTTGTAGATACTGTATCCATGTGGCCACGAGCTATGCGATGGGCTTTTTGTGCAGTTGTAGCGACTACCACATTCCTGATTTGGGATGCTACTATCGCTTCTCTTGGTGCAAGTTGGTCTTCCCAAGTAGTGACTTTAGAACAACAAATTGCTGAGTTGAAAAAACCAACAACGCTCACTAGTGCTGCAAAAGATTCCGTCAAGTCGTTCGGTGAAGTTTCACTACCTCGAGAGAAAACGGACGGCGCTTCTGAACTGACGAACGCAATTCATGATATTTTTGGGCAATATCGTGTTAAAAATGATGAATACACTCGTACTAAAACAAACAAAATGAAATCTGGTTCACTGCCAGGCATAGCATCTTCTGGCGAAACTATTGAACAAGTCATTGGTGACATTCAATTCGATGCTACTCAAGAAGATGTAATGAAAGTTATATCCGCTCTTGAAAGTAGCCCATGGATTGACGCTGTGTCGGACTTACGGTTTACAAGACTCGATGGTCGAATGATCAGAGTAGATATGTCTGTTGAAGCGTGGGTTGTTTCAAAAACGCAACGAAAGGGGCGAAGGTAATGCAAGACTATTCACTTAAAGGGCCACTCGGTTGGAGCGTTGCTTCAATAGTAATTATTTGCGCATTTACTGTGTACGCTGGTTCCACGTTAGTTGCACCCCTGCTCTCTGGCGGCCTACGGGATTCCAAAAATACACAAACCGGGGACCTCTTAAAAGCATACGATGAATATGCCCAAGTTGATATCGAGCGATTCAATGGTCGTTCGGCGTTCTACAGTCCAATTAGGATTATTCCTCCAAGGCCTCCGGCGAAGGAAGAACCGAAAGAAGAAGCGCCAACAGAACCTGTAGAAATCATTCCCGCGGGACCTCCGGCGCCACCTTCAAACTACACGGGCCCACCTCTTATTGCCATTATTGGCGAAGAAGCATGGTTCCGCTCAACTGGAACATCCCCCGTTATACGGTTACGTGAAGGCGAAGAGAAAGATGGCTTAAAACTAGTCAAAACAATGCAGCCTTCTTCGGTGAAAGTCGAACACCGTCGCGGTGAATACGATGTGCCACTTTTCACTAACGAAGAACTCTTCTTTCGCGAAGAGCCGCCCACTGTTTCAGAAGACAAGTTCTTTGAAGAAGTCGAAAGTTAAGGCAGCCTTCTTTCATTTAAATCATACACACCAGAACCCCCTCTTTTCTGTCTGAAAAGAAGGGGTTTTGCCGATAAAAGTCCGATAGGTTTTTATTCACTAGAAGGTGATTAACACAGTAATATTCCCGCTTTCATCGCGTTACTCTCTGGAACATCAATCACTCCACTGAGTTAGAAGCAGAGAAGGAAATCAGAGTGCGTTTTACAACAAAAATTATCATTCATATACTTATCACTTCCACAGCAATAGGTATCAATGCATTTGGCCAAAATAGGCCAAATCCTGAATCTGCCCCAGTCATTGAATTACCGGAACCTGAACCGGAACCTGAAGTAGTCATTGTGGAAGTTCCAGAAGAAGTAGTCATCATCGAAGAAATTATCGATGAGGCCCCAGCCGAAACTGTAGAACCTGAAGAAGTCATTGATATCATTTCTGGTAGCAACCAGCCTATACGCTGGCCACTTCGCCGACCAATTACCGGCGGCAAGGTGATTTTAGCTTTTGACGATGTTTCTATTGACGAAACTCTTGGGTTCATCGCGCAAACAACCGGCAAAGTGGTCATTCCAGTAAGTGCCAGTTCTCTTCGCGCGAAGAAAATTACGTTGAGAAACGATGAGCCAATCGATCGCACAATGGCACTTGACCTTTTGTTCCAAGCATTCCGCTTAAATCAAGTGGGTGTTATCGAACGTGATGACATCATCATTATTGGGCCACTCGATTCCATGCTGAGTGATATCGGTGACATTCCAGTACTTGGTGTAGACGACGATGTCATGCATCGGCAAGACCGCGGCACGCTCGTCATTAAAGTCTTTTCAGTTGAAGTTACAGAAGCGCAAGTCATCGGAGACCGCATCAATGAAATGTTTCCCGATTACGGTTCGCTCACCGTATACCCAGATTCAAACCAACTAGTGCTCCTTGGCGACATCGGTCTTTGCCAACAAATCCAAGATCTTATCAAGCAACTTGATCGTATTTGGAGAAGCGGCAAATTAAAAACATTCCGATTGAAATACGCAGATGCATCTGAAATTTCAAACAACATTCTTGATTTGTTCGAAGAGTCAGGGGCATCTTCAGGAAGCCCCGCTAACCGTGGAAGAAATGCTGCACCATCTACCTCTGACGAAGTAGAACTTCGTCAAACAGTGAACATGCAGCAAAACTCTGTAACTGTTCAAGCAGAACCAGATGTGATGAGCGAGATAGTATTGCTGATTCAAGAAGAATGGGATCTTCCTCGTCCAACTGAAACAAGCAAAATGTACGTGCTTGAATTCAGCGACCCAATTAAAATCAAAAACTTGCTTCAAGAAATTCTTGGCGATGGTTCAAGTGCTGGTGGTGGTGGTGCTGGCGGCCGGGGCGGGCAAGCCCAACGCGCTGATGTTACCCAAGCTGTAAGTGGCGTCTATCGATTTGAGGCGTATCCAGATAAAAATGCACTCCTTGTTCTATCGAAAACAGAAGAAAGTTTTACATTTCTTGATTCAATTATTGATGCACTTGATCAACCAAGCGAAGTTGGCATGCCAATAATAATTGAGCTGAAACATGCCGATGCAATGGCATTAACTCAAGAACTAAATGCACTCCTGGCACCTCCCGGCGTCTCTGCTGTCATCGACAGGCCAGACACCGGTCTTTCTGGCGAAGGTTTTGGAGATGCGGCTGCTGCATCAGACAATGAAACAGGAGGCCAAATGACATTCCCATGGCAACAAGGTGGTGCAAATGCAGACGACCAATCACCAGAATCAACCCTGATTTCAAAAGTTAGATTGGTTCCTATTGTTCGACAAAACGCAATTGCAATTCTTTCTCCACCTGCATACTTACAGGCGATAATTGATGTCATAGACCAATTTGACAGACCTACTCGTCAAGTTATGATTTCAGCAACTATTGCCGCTGTGACACTTACAGATGACCTTAAACTTGGGTTGCGTTGGGGATCGGGAGCGACAAGCACTGGTGAAAATTCTATTGGTGGTGCTTTTTCAGGTCAGGCTACTGGTCTGCTTAACGGTCTGCTTGATGGCACAGGGCTCTTTACATTAACTAACATAGGTGTAGCGCTAGATGCACTGAACCAGCTTACAAATGTAAGAATTATTCAACAACCTAGAACATTTACCTCTGACAACAAAGAATCCATTTTCTTCAATGGCCAAGAAGTACCTGTGCAAACAACTGCGGAAGTAGTGACTGGAGGGGGCTTACTGGGTGGGTTTGAATACCGCGATGTTGGCGTACTGTTGAATGTACGCCCCCGTATCACCGCGCATGGAAATGTTGACCTTACAATCAATGTTGAATTGTCAGACGTTCTTAGTCGAAATGGCGGAGCAGGACAGAACCCTATCTTTTCAAGAAGGCAAGTGCGAAGCCAAGTACAACTCCGAGATGGCGAAACTGTTCTCATTGGTGGCATTCTGAAAGAAAGCGAATCAAAAACAAGACGCAAGTTTCCCCTCTTGGGCGACATTCCACTCATCGGTGCGCTCTTCACTTCGGTTGACGACACCAAAATTCGAGAAGAGCTGCTTGTATTCATTACCCCTTCTATAGTCGAGACTTTATTCAATGATGACCCCGCATACAGCAATAAATATCTTGAACGGCTCAAAGAACTTTCGTTGCCAATTGATATTCAAGCAGAACATATTCGCGAAAACGAAGGCGATGATTTTCTAACAAATCACTTACGCAATCCTGGCATTGGGTTGCAGAAGAATAAATAATACATGTATTGCATCAAGCAACTAACTTTGCTATTGCTTACTGCAAATGTATTGCAAGGTTGCGGTGGACCCGAAAAGACTGTCAAGCCTCCTGCCTCAACAGAGACTAAGTTAGCTGCCATGCAAACACTACAGTCTACACTCCGCCCTGCTGATGCTACTAGTTCTTCGTCCACTGAAATTGATTGGTCAGTAGGCAGTCTTCCATGGAATAGATATTCCTTGCCAGTCATTTCGCCTAACGGTTTACACGCAGCAGTTCAATTAGGCAGTGCACCTGATGTACAAGTCGCGGCAGGCAATTCCAACGAACTTACGGTTTCCACTTCACTAGAGTTACATGTACTCGACCCAATGGAAGGCCGGCGTTTCTCTCCTTTTCACGTAAGTCGAGAAGGGCTAATTTTAGGAAGAACTGCAAATGACCGCTTCTTTCTAGTGGAATCCCCCAATGGCGATAACAGTCGATGGATCGGGAAAATTGACTGGTCTACAGGCAACATACGTTGGATTGCCTCTGATGAATATATCAATGCATTTCCCACAATCAATGCACTTGATGACATCGCATGGTCACGCAAATCACAAGATAATGACCGGTTTCACCTCGTTGTAAAAACTGCTCGTGGGCAACGAGCCATTGATGATGGGAAGAGCGATTGGTTAATGCCATCGTTCCTTGGTATAGACCGTCTCAGAGCATACCGCTTACGTGATGGTCAATTGTCGCTTGTAGAGTTAGACTTACAAGCAAGAGACCCGCTACTGACTGCAATCTCGCTCCCCATTACTGAAACAGGTGCGACGCGTGCCATAGTTTGGCAGATTGCTACTACGAACCCAACCGGCTCATGGAGCGAATCGCAGGCGTTTTACCACCCGGCAAAACATAGAATGATAGTTTGGCAGCCTGGCGAAGTAATTGAAACCGCTACTCTCTTGCCTAATAGTGTCGCAGCAACACCAGTATCAGACGGTTCTTGGCTAGTTGCAACTGACAAAAGAATAGTGCGGCAGCAATTAGGTAGCGATAGCGGCATCCACATACGTAACCGCCTTGCAATTCCAATTGTAACAACCTCACAACAGTGGACGCACTACATGCTCATACCGCAAGGTGCTCGCCTTGAAGTTCGTGCCATCAATTTAGATTGATTACACAAAGCAGTCTGGAAAATCACTCTAGTTCGTCTTGGATAAACGTCTTCGGTTGATAATAATATCCGACAGTTACAAAAAGTATAGCAGTGACAAGCATCACCCACGTCCAAAACTCAAAGTACGCTGCGCCAGAAAGAGTTGTTGCACCACCTACTTGCCAGTTTATAGCGAAGTCATGGTTTTGCTTAACAATTTCCGACTTCGATGTAAGCATTTCTATTGGCAAGAATTCTTCCGCTGTTGCATCTGCCTGACCCGCGCCGCGAGCTTTCTTGGCATCTAACTCAGATTTGCGAACAACAAGCCATGAATGAGTTGGATGGATTCCACTCAGGAAGCCTGCATCACCAATAGTGTCGATGTCTTCTTGTTGCTGTACGACTGACCTAGAGTGTACTTCCACTTGTGCTATTACATCGTGAGAAGTCATGTATTCTTTATCTGGGCCTTCACTTGATACAATAAAGTTCACGCGGTTTACCATTTGATAATGAAGCGCTTTGCCCCACGGATCTACTATGTCCTGCATAGCATGTTTGCCTTCATCTTCAAAAGGCAATCGGTCATTTTCATCCCAAAAAGTTCCAATGGTAGCAATTGCTTTCTTAATAGAAGATACTTCTGTAGTTACTAGAGAGGTTCTAGACAAATCTGGTCCATACCCTACTCGGATATCGCCATCATTAATCGACGCTTCAAAATCGTGTAATACTAGAGTAAAACTGTCATCGCTAGCATGCTCGTACGTCATGCCTGCAGCCGTTGCATCAGTTGCACGTTGAGCGTGATCGATTGACGCTGCGTCCTTTTCACTACCCCAATTTTCAACTAGCGACTTCGCGCCTTCGAGAGAATCTGGAACAATAATAAAATGGTTAACGGCGGCAGTAAATGAATTACCAAGCGAAACACTAAACAAAAAGAGCGCCATGATGATTGACTTCATTCGTTTTGGCGCTTGCGTATACGCAAACTCTAATCCAGTGATAGAAACCATGACTTCTGAAGCTGTCAAAAGCCCGTACGCTAGAACTTGCCAACCAATTGATGGGCGTTCACCTACATCTATCCAACTTTGCACTAAAGACACCATTGCAAATCCAACTACCATCACGAATAAACCAATTGAGATTTTTCGAATTGGTGTCAATTTGAATACTTTGTTTATCAAGGGATAGACAGCGAATTGGAAAATCGGAATGTACAACAAAATCATGATTGGGTTTACCGCTTGAATCTGCGAAGAAAGCCAATTCATTCCAAGCCAGTTTCTATCTAAGTCTTCCGCCTGAAGAATCCATGAAGAACCTGTTTGGTCAAACAACGCCCAGAATACTGCAATAAAGATGAAAATAATCATCAATTTTGAGATTGCCGCGATCCCCGTTCTACTAAATGTTTCCTTTACCCATTCCATTCCTCCAGCGGGGATATGTACAAATACTTTTCTACCTTTCCAAAAAGCAAATGTTGCTATCGCCATTAGTACTCCAGGAATACCAAATGCCCAGTGAGGGCCGTACCATTCGAGCAACCATGGCGTCATCATTGTTGAGAGGAATGCGCCAGTGTTTATTGAAAAGTAAAACCATCCGAATACTTTTTCTAACAAATTCGCATTCTGTTTTCCAAACTGGTCACCAACATGTGCGGACACACACGGTTTAATACCACCCGAGCCAACCGATATAAGTACTAGGCCAATGGCTAATACGATGCCAGGCGAAAGATTTAACCACTCAGTGGATCCCATCATCGCGAGTACGCCATGCCCTGCACAATACACCACACTCAAAAGCATAATTGTGAGGTACTTACCTAAGAAAATGTCAGCTAGTAACGCTCCCATAATCGGAAAAAGGTATACCGCCATTGTAAATAGGTGATACCTTTCAGTCGCTAAAGCATCAGACATTGGCTCTCCAACAGAGCCTGGCAACACGAATAAATATTGCGTCATGAAGATTAGAAGGATGCACTTCATGCCATAGAAGCTGAATCGTTCAGCGGCTTCATTACCAACTATATATGGAATACCCTTTGGCATTTTGGTTGAAGGAACTGGAGCTGCTAAAAATTTGTTAGACATGGACTATTTACTTTCTTTCTTTACGAAACGTAGTTTCTCAGTATCTTTTATAACACCAGGGAATTGTAGCACTCTATTTTGCATCGCAACGTATACCCCACCTTGGAGCAATTGCACTACAGCAAATGATTCCACTATATTCTGCATTGCATCTGTATTTTTCATTATCCAGGGCCGCATGGCACCCGTCAATACGCACGGCACTTTGATTGATGGGCATGAACGAAGTATTGCTTCCCCTGTGTCTGCAAGTGTATCTGTGCCATGAATTACAATAATCCCGTCATGGCATTCTGCTTGCTTGGACACTTCACTCGCTATAAGTGCATGATCATCCTCAGTCATCTCAAGACTGTCTTTGTTGAGCAATTCAATATGATTAATCGAAACACCATCTAATTGCAACATCCCAAGCATTGCTTCTAACACTGAAACACCATTGGCAAGAATCCCTATAGATTCATCATAGGTTTTCTCGATCGTTCCACCCGTTGAAATGAGAGCTACTGAAAATAATGTATTCAATGCTTACTCCACAGTTATTGCGCACGGTATACGCGTAGTTTCTTTTGCCAAACATGAATCAGAATCACATGCTTGCCAAGTTATTGTCACAGGTATATCGCCGTTTGCGTTTGCGTTCGCGGTTAATGTCACATCCAATGCTACAGTTCCACCGTACACTTCTACTCGCTCACCAGCGGAAAGTACACTTTCGCCCTTTGGCCAAGCGACACGTACAGTTACGTTTTGATCTAAAGAAGTAATCGACAGCGGAACTGCATATTCATTACCTGGTGAATTCGAATTCACATGCCAACCTTTTGCCAGCCGAAGAGTAATTTGAAAAGAGTTTGACCCGCCTGCAGGTAAAGAGAGTTTACCTTGGTCTACAGACATCCGAACAGGAGAACCGTCGCCAAGTGCCAATTCAAATTCCTCATTGAATCGCTCAGGATATCGCTGAATCATTTGGTACAAGCCCGTTGATGCCACAACTGCTGAAAGTGGAGATGTTTGCAAAAGCTGACTTTCAGAATCCAACGTTGCCATTGCATCGTCTATATATTTCGTATCGCCAGTCAATTCAGCCAGTTCAATCTGGTCTCTGAATATAAGTGATGTAGCAGCTGGCATTGCGCCATCTGAGAGCGCTCTGGTTCGGACGAATAAATCAGACTGCCCTTCCTCGGTGTCGTACCAGCCTTCACCCTCCACATAGAACAGTGATTTCGCAGTTACGTATAACTTTTGAGCTTCATCCATTGCAAATGGGGAACGATTCGCTTTATATATTGCAAGCAATCCTTTTATGAGCGAACTGTAATCAATTAGGAATGCTTCAGCGCCACCTTTTCCATTACGCCATGTACGAAGTAACTTTCCAGAATCTGTCCGCATTTCAGTAGCAATAAATTTAGCAGCGCGTTCAGCACGTTCAACCCATGCAGGATTTTCCAGAATTCTTCCAGCATCTGCGTAACCCGCAATCATCATTCCATTCCATGCAGTAATAATTTTGTCATCAGTTGAGGGTTGGTCCCGCAAGTCTCGAACCTGAAGCAGTGCATTGTTGATTGCGTCAAGTCGTACTTGGAATTCTTCGTAACTCAACCCATGTTTCGAAGCTAATCGGTCTGGATGGTCTGTTAAGAATAAAACATTCGTGGCTGGAACTTCAGGGTGATGAGGATCTTGGAAGTTAGTCCCTCGATCAACTCCATACACGGATAATGCGAAATCTACTTCCTCTTCCATATCAGCATTGGTCAATGCTTCTGTTAACTCTGCAGTTCTCCATAAGTAAGATTCGCCTTCTAGATGATTCGATTCTGCATCTTGAGCCGAAAGAAACCCGCCATCAGGCGCGCTTAACTCACGGTCTATATACCCAAGAGTATTTTCAATAACTTTTGCGTATGTTGGATTGCCTGTTTTTTCGTAAGCAACTGAATATGTTGAAACTAGTTGACCATTGTCGTACAACATTTTTTCAAAGTGAGGCACAAGCCATTTTTCGTCCGTGCTGTATCTGTGAAAACCGCCGCCAACTTGGTCGTACATGCCACCCATTAACATCCGGTCAAGGGTGTGAATCACTGCAGAGCGTACTTGAGGAATTTCCCAACCCGCTTCCAACAAGAAATCCGTGTAACTCGGCATAGGAAATTTAGGTTGTTGTGAGAATCCGCCAAAGACTGAATCGTAACTAGTAAGAAGTGCGGCAACACCTTGCTCAATAGTTTTTGAATTCAGTTGTACAGGCTCTAGTAGCGTAGTCAAACGACTCGCGACCGCTTGCCCGACTAGAGTAGCTTGCTTCATAACGGATTCGTTATCGTTACTCCACTTATCATGAATGAATTCCATCATCGAGATAAAACCTCGGCGACCAGCGCGATCTTCTTTCGGAAAATACGTGCCTCCGAAAAAAGGTTGCAATTTACCTGGTTCAAGGAATAGTGAAATTGGCCAGCCGCCTCTACCTCGGGTAATCATTTGCACTGCGGTCATATAAATCTCATCAACATCCGGTCGTTCTTCTCTATCTACTTTTACAGCGATAAAGTATTTATTTAAAACGTCCGCAACTTCTTGATTCTCGAAACTCTCGCGTTCCATTACGTGGCACCAATAGCAAGTGGAATACCCTATGCTCAAGAAGATTGGTTTGTTTTGAGCGCGAGCAGCTTCGAAAGCTTCTTCGCCCCAAGGGTACCAATGCACAGGATTCAGTGCATGTTGAAGCAAGTACGGGCTAGTAGTTTCACCTAAATGATTTCTGCCCGTAGCTGGTGGTGGCGGAGTTTGCTCCTGCCCAAATACATTCGATTCTGCCATCAAAATTCCTAATACAAAAGCGATACAAAGGACCGCACGCCTACAATTCGTTAATACCATTTGTACATGCTATCACAGCATTACCTCTGAGGTTACCTCTGTATTCACCTCTGAGGTGTCCTCAAAGTACACTCGCAATACTAGATCGAAGCTTCGATCACTATGGCTCTTTTCTCTTAGAAGTTTGCTCGATCGATGATATAAAGGCTAAAAATAAAATAACGCTTCGTTTCTTAATCTACGTCACTGCCGAGGTATCCTCTGTGCCTGCCTCTCTATTCACCTTTTTTTGGTTTCCTTTGATTTCGCATTCGTGCCGGTCATTCAGATTCTTAGACTGGAACGCAAATTCGATGATTTCTTCCCACAGAAGTAAGTCTGAAGTAATAAAAAAGCCTCCTACTCAAACAAAGAGCATCACCCAAATTACCTCTGAGGTAACCTCTGTGTATACCTCGGAGATAGCCTCGGAGGTTGCCTCAGAGGTTTAAAAAAAAAGTTGTTAAAACTCGATGAGGAGTTCTCCCAATGACGATAAGTAGAAACTCATGGAAACGGTTATTCCCTATCTTGCGCCAGCTTTTGGCATTGTTACAGGCCTCATACTGCTTTGTGTAGGCGCAAGGCTACTAAAGCCAGCAATCGGCCTTGGCGCTGGCTTACTTGGTGCTGGGGGCGGATTTCTACTTGCCCCAACTATGTCTCTTGGTATATCGCCCTTTATAGTGGCGATCATTTTTGGAATAGTCGCAGCTATTCTCGCTGTAGGAATTTCAAAACTAGCAATTCTCCTTATGCTTGCGTTTTCCTTCGCAGTTATCACTCCTGTCATTACGTGGCAAGTTGCTGGACTTGGTGATGGCGCGGAAGTAGTCCATGATGTGATAGAAGCTGCTTCTGAAGAACAAATAACGGAACCCAAAGCTTCAACGACAAATTCATTTAGTACCCCTGAATTGGAAGTTTACAACTCTGTAAACGCAATGAGTCAACGAGCAATTTCCATGATCCGCTTTGGTAAGGACAGAATAGTTGCCGCTTGGAATGCAATTCCCACCAGCACTCGATTCATAGTCGCAGGCGCTGCCGTCGCGGGTCTACTTCTTGGTCTTTTAGTTGCAACATTTATGCCCTACCTCTCATCAGCGCTTGTCACAGCGTTCTGCGGAAGCATTTTATTACGCGTAGCTGTTGGTCAACTAGCAAGCGAAGTATGGCGAGCCGATGGTCTTGCTTCCATTAACACAAATGTTTTGTTGTACACGACCATAGGTATAGCACTAGCAGGTCTTGGGCTGCAACTTACCTATTCAAAAAAATCGTCAAATCCAAAACAAATAACTGAGTAATTATTCGCTCACATGAACTGCTATTGAAGCATCTGTGGTTAATGCATTTAATGTGACTGGACCACCAACGGCTATGATTGCACCTAATATGGTCGCGATCAATGGCCATCGCAACACAGGGGACACCTGCTCACTGCGAGCTGTCAACGGTGCTAGCAATGCCAAACCAATCAAGCGTAGATAATACCAAGCGCTTATTGCGCTCGAGATTGCCGCCACAAGCACAAGTGGCAGTTGCCCAGCACTCACACCCACAGTAAAGAGCATCAGTTTGCCCCAGAAACCAAAGAGTGGTGGAATCCCGAGCAAAGAACCGCATGAGATTGCAAACGATGCTGCAAGCGCTGGGCTACGTTTCACAAGACCCGAGATATCCTCTAGCGAATCAATCGATTCACCATTGCGTTGCAGGCATGCAAGTGTTGAGAATGCAGCAGTGTTTGTAGCACCATAAATAACGAGGTACACCATGACTGCAATCAAACCAAGTGGCGGACCAGCAATAATGCCAATCAGCATATAACCACTGTGCGCGATTGAACTGTACCCAAGCATTCTCTTAGTAGAGGTTTGCAGAAGAGCACCGATGTTCCCGAGAATCATTGTTAGTACGGCAACAACCCAGAGCATCATTTCAACAGATTTTGGTAATCCGCCTTCCCAGCCCACAAGTGAGAGAAGCATAATAATTGCAATGAACCCAGCGGCCTTTGGGACAAATGCAAGGAATGCTGTGACGGCAGATGCCGCACCTTGGTACACGTCAGGTGCATACAAGTGCATAGGCGCTGCGGCGATTTTATAACAGAGACCAACGAGAGCCAATATCAAACCTATTTGACCGAATGTTGAAATTCCGCCAGCAGCATTTTGATCAGCAAATGCATCAGCCATGGCATGGAATTCGAACGTTCCAGTTGCACCATACAAGAACGCAAATCCATACAACATAAGACCTGCAGAAATTGCTCCTAAAAAGAAGTACTTCATCGCTGCTTCTTGCCCAACTTTTGCCCACCTACTCATCGCTACCATGACATACGTTGGCAATGAAACAAGCTCTAATGCAAGGAACATCCATATCAAATCACTTGCTTCGCAGATAAGCATTAAGCCTGTGATGCTAAGCAACAACAGAGCGTGGTATTCACCCGCACTCGAGCGAAGAGTATCAAACGTATCTTTTCCCGATGCGATTGCATGTTCGTACTTGCGGTCCATCAACCCGCCAGAAGTCATTACAAGCAAAATGCCAATAAGTGCCGCAAAGAACTTTACGTACCCGCCCAAATTAGGCATAAGTGAATTAGATGATGCTACATGTTCTGCTGTATATACAAACGGTACCGAAATACACGACGCTGCTAAAAATACACATGCAATGAAACCAATGTTTCGTCGTATTGCTGCCTTATTAGAAAGACCACCAATTGCGCAAACGACTGTTCCTGTGAGCAGTATTAATTCTGGAATTAAGAACCAAAGTGTATTAGCCATCGGTAGCGTCCTTTACTTCGATTCGTTGTGTTTCCGTTGGAACATCTTGTTGTACGATTGCTGGATATGGAGAGAGTACTTCTTCAACTGAACCCTGCATGGCATCCGTAAGCACAGTTGGTTGGACACCAATCCAAAGACAAAGAGCTGCCAATGGAACAAGGATTCCTATTTCGCGTTTTGATAAATCAGTTGGTAACGTTGGATGCGGTTCATAATTCTCTGGTGTTCTTACTTTACCAAATACAATTTTGCCGACCATAATGAGTAGATACATCGCCGCTAACACCATGCCGATTGCAGAAATCGCTGCATATTCTGGACCTAACACACCTGGCCAAGTTGCATTCGAAGCAGAAGCACTGAACGTACCAAGCAAGCACATGAACTCGCTCACGAACCCATTCAAGCCAGGAAGCCCAACGCTAGCCAACACGAAAAATACCATGAAAAAAGACCACACGGGCATCGTTTTAGCAAGCCCACCGATTGCGTTCATATCCCTCGAGTGGTACCGCTCGTACATCATTCCGATAAGGAAGAAGAGTGCCCCAGTTGAAAGACCGTGATTGATCATATAAAGCACGGCACCCTCAAGACCAATTGGGTTCAATGCGATTAATCCTAAGACGCAGAACCCAAGGTGACTTACAGATGAATACGCAACTAATTTTTTGATATCGTCTTGGACCCAGCAAATTAAAGCGGCATACAAAATGCCAATTATTGCAAGCACTGCAATCATAGGTGCATACGCAACTACAGCTTCAGGAACCATTGGAAGAACAAAACGATAGACGCCAAACGTTCCTAGTTTCAGTAACACACCTGCAAGAATTACAGAGCCTGCAGTCGGCGCTTCAGTGTGTGCTAATGGAAGCCAAGTGTGCACAGGGAAGACAGGGATTTTCACGGCAAACCCAGAGAGCAAAGCAAGAAGTATCCACCCCTGCTCTGTTGCGCTTAAATCTGTTGATGCAAACTTTGCAAGGTCATGTATAGCAAAAGACCATGTGTCGTACAAATGCGTTTCCTTATATGTCCAAGCGACATACAAAAGACCTGCAAGTGTAAAGAGCGAACCTGTAAAGGTGTAGATAAAGAATTTAATACTTGCATGGGCTCTATTCTTGCCGCCATAAATTGCGATTAAGAAGAACATCGGTACTAGAGTTAACTCGAAACTCACGTAGAACAGAATGAGGTCTTGCGCAGCAAAAACCCCTACCATTGCAGTTTCCAGAATAAGCAACCAAGCATAATATTCTTTAACGCGAAATGTAATCGCACTAAACGAACCCAAAACGCATAAGGGTGTGAGCAGGGTCGTCAGAAGAACCAACATCATCGCAACTGAGTCAACACCTAAATCTAAGGTGACGCCAAGTTTATTTAACCAAGGGACGTGCGATGTAAAACCATCAAGTGAAGTACCCCAGATCGGAGCGAATTGAATCGCCATAACTATGCTGATTACAAAGACAACAGTTGACACTCCAAGCGCGATCCATTTTGAAACGGAAGACTTGCCAACAAAAATTGCAGCTGCACCCACGAGTGGCAATAGCATTAAGTACCACAAACTCATTTTCCACCCCCAAGGGTTGCAATAGTTTGTTCGTTTGCGGTGTCAGGAGAAAGCGTTTGCATGAATGCAAGAATCTCTGGCATGAAGAGCATAAGTAACGCAATAAGAAGTGCTCCACCAAACATCGAGATTGCATAACTTTGAATCGCGCCGTTGTGCAACGGGCTAAACCATCGTGCTATAACTCTTGGGATTGCTGCAATTCCGTTCACGAGTGCCCCATCAATAAAGTACCGGTCAAACAGCGAGAAAATTTTGCCAAGAATCCAAAGTGGCGAACGGATAACCGCGATATAAAATTCATCTACATACCACTTGTTTTCCATTGCAGTTGGCAACCAACGAGTTGCCTTATTTGAAAGCAAGGTGCTTCGCAATTTGTCCGCTGTTGGGCGAGATAACAAATGTATAAAGAACGCAATTCCGATTCCGATGAAACCGACGATTGCTGAAATATAGTACATCGCTTTGTGGGGGTCCATGCCGAGGATGTCGCCGTGCGCTACTTCGTGTCCAATGTTCGCACCGTGCGCTGAATCCAACACAGCACCTGGCACCCCTGCTGCTGCTGGTGAATCGTTGACCATTTCAGCAATCCAGCCACCATGCAAACCTTCTGTTTCGTTTGGCATAAAATAGGGTAACGCTGCAAGCAGTGCTCCGAGTGCAATGACAACTAACACAAAGTTAATGGCAAAGCGTGGCGCATGCGGATGGAAGTTTGAAGGCTCTTCACCATGCAACTCATCGCCCGGTTCAAAATGAACTGGACCGGCACAAACTCGAAACCAAACACGGAATGTGTAATATGCTGTTAAGCCTGCAGTAAATATTGCAAGCCATCCTAGAAATTCAAAGCCAGTTCCTTGTGTCACAAATGCTTCTGCAAGAATTGCGTCTTTAGAAAAGTAGCCACTTGTAAAAGGGAAGCCTGCTAAACATAAACAACCCACAAGCATTGTGTAACTTACAATTTTCCAGCCCTTCATTTTTCGAAGGCCAGACAAACGGCGCAGGTCGAGTTGGCCTGCAAAACCGTGCATAATTGCACCGCAAGTCAAAAACAAAACCGCTTTAAAGAACGCGTGAGTGAATACGTGGTACGCAGCACCATACGAAGTAACAACTCCAAGGCCAAGGAACATGTACCCTAACTGCGAAACTGTTGAGTACGCCATGATTCTTTTTATGTCGTACTGCGCCATCGCCATTGTTGCCGCAAAGAATGCAGTTAAACCGCCGACCCATGCAACAACTTCTAGCGCGTGGCTTCCTTCAAGCATAAAGAGTGGGTACGTACGAATAATCAAATACACACCAGCGGTTACCATCGTCGCTGCATGAATCAAAGCAGATACAGGCGTTGGGCCTTCCATCGCATCGGGCAACCAAACGTACAAAGGAAGTTGCGCCGATTTCCCGAACGCCGCTAACATCAGTAAGTATGGAATTGCTTGAACAGACCATCCGCCGAACGATGCGCTGTATTGATGCGTTTCAAGAACACTGGTAATTTCGTCATACTGCACTGTCCCGAAGGTAGTCCAGATAAGGTAAATCGCAAGTGCCAATCCAACGTCGCCAATGCGATTCACAATGAATGCTTTTTTAGCTGCAGCTACTGCAGATGGGCGTTGGTAAAAATAACCAATGAGCCAATACGAAGCGAAGCCAACACCTTCCCAGCCCAAGTAGAGCATGAGTAAGTTGTCACCCATAACTAAGCAAGTCATCGCAAACAGGAACACACTTACTCCTGCGAAGAAGCGGGTGTACCCCTTGCCAATGTCGTGCTCCATGTATTCTGATGCATAAATTGCAATCAGAGTGCCTAGACCCGTTACGAATAACATCCACAAAAGGGTAAGCGAATCTACGTAGAAAGCAAAGTTTGCAACAAACGAGCCCTCTTCCCACGTTATGTTCAGCCAATCAAATACGTGAATGACTTCAGGACCTTGGTAGTTATGCCACAACAAAATAGTCAGTACGAATGATGTAGCCAAACAAACAACCGTGATAATCGCTGGAGCTTTGGAACGCACTTTACATACAGCGCAAATGCCGCACAACAGCAATGAGATGAGTGGCATCCACATAATGAAACTTGCCCAGTGCATGCCACTTGCATGAATCACTGCACTTGCGTCTACTGCAGGCATTGCACACAATTTTGAGAGTTCTGTCAGTGCGGCTACTGCGTTCATTCCGTTAGCTCCGCAAACGCATCTGCATCTAAAGAGTCACCTTGTCTATGCATAAGCACAACAAGCGCAAGAGCAAGCGCCGCTTCAGCAGCTGCCACAGTCAATATAAAAATAACCATAACTTGGCCTGAGTAATCGAACAAGTAACGCCCCATGGCTATGAAAGCTATTGCTGCGCCTTGGAACATAAGCTCTGTGCAAAGAAACATGACAATCAAGTTTCGGCGTACAAGAAAGCCAACGACACCAATCACAAGTAGCAATCCACTTACGATAAGGTAGCCAGCAAGTGCAGAGGATGTCATCATGAGAGATCCTCACTTTTTGAAACTTCACCAAGTAAAACTCTTCGTTTTTCTTGTTCACCAAGTTCGATTGCGCGCCTTGCAATAATTGCAGCGCCAAACATCGCCATCAGCAAAATAACACCTGCAAGTTCAAGACTTACAGGAAAATCGTTTACTAAAGACCAACCGACTTGTTGCGTATTGCGGGGCAACATCGAATCTGGCAACACGAGCGTGCTTCCATCTTCAGCAATAATGAACACTTCTGTACCTTCGATATGTATGCTATTGCCTGCTTCATCTGAAACCGGAGGCCAAGCGAAATCTGGGTCAAGTTCTGCAACTTCCCGTTCAAATTGAACTGAAAGATGTTCAAGAGTCGCCCACTGTGCCTGCGGATTTCCCGGCGCAGGCAAATTGCCTGGAATTGAAACATCTGTCCCTTTAATAACTGTCCCTGAAATCAAACACAACAATAAAAAACCAACGGCAACAGCTGCCGCGGGTTCACGTGGAATTCGATCGTACGCTGCTTGTGTATCGGGTTCATCTTGACTTGTCGCTTGGTTGGCAAGCATCAGCACGAACATGTACGTAATGAGAATTGCTCCTGCATACACAATCACTAATGCAAACGCCATGAATTCGGCTTCAAGAAGAACAAATAAACCTGCAGTAGCAATCACAACTAGAACAAAAAAGAGAGCGCTGTAAATTGGTTGATCGTGCGTTATCATTCGTAACGCTGAAGCAATCGCACACAAACTAAAGATGACAAAAAACACACCTTGGCTTGCATCTGCAAAAGCAGAAAGTGAACCTGCTACCAATCCAAGCAACCACCCAGCTGCAGCCACTGCGACTGCAATCATTCCAACACGCACCGTGATGGGGGACGGACGCAACGCTGCATACAACGCAAGTGCGAAAGTCAGGCAAGCTATATATGGGAGAAACATGTCCATGTAGTGAGTGTGCGTCTTCTTGAGTTGAGAGTCTAAAATAAAGCGTAAAAAGGGGCAAGATATGTCCATTAGCACCGATTCGCAACCACTTTGGCGGTTAAAGGTAGAATGGTTTTATGGACCAAGCACTCAAGCAACGAATCCCAAATGCAATCACGATGTTACGCATACTTATTGCAGGAGCTTTCTTCGCAGTACTCGGCTTTTATCGCTTCCCTGACCAAGGAATTCTCTGGGGAAACGTTGCCATTGCACTGTTCGTATTAGCTGCAACCACTGATTTTATTGATGGCTATTTAGCGAGAAAATGGGACGTCGTATCGATGTTTGGGAGATTAATGGACCCTTTTTGCGACAAAGTCCTCATACTAGGTACTTTTATCTATTTTGCAGGACCACGGTTTAGTGTGGATGCATGGGTGGAATCTGGCGAGCTCTTCACTATGTCTACGGGAATTTACCCTTGGATGGTGGTCATTGCAATTGCAAGGGAATTACTCGTCACATCCATTCGAGGCGTTTTAGAATCAATGGGGCACAAAAGTGGAGCAAAGTGGTCAGGCAAGATAAAAATGATTTTCCAATCGTTCGCCTTACCTCTGATATTGCTTTTGGTAGTGAACTGCAAGCCGGAGCTACATCCCGGCGTCATGTTGACAATTAACATTCTGGCATGGCTACTTCTAATCATAACTGTCTGGTCTGGATTACCTTACATCACAGGTCTTCTCGCAGTCATGAGGAAAAAATCTTGAAGAAAATGCTCTGTACAAGTTTTGGTCTTGGCTTGTTGCCCAAAGCGCCTGGCACTTGGGGGTCATTACTTCCTTTGTTAATGGTACTTGGTTGCGGCCATTTTCAATGTGCACCATCATTCACGATTTCCGTACTTATTCTGTTAGTTCTTGCCTCATCTTCAGTGACGATTGTACTTGCGGGTTGGTACAGAGACTATTTTGGTAAAAAAGATCCTAGCCAAGTAGTCAGCGACGAAGTTGCTGGTCAATCGATTGCATTGCTCGGCATGGTATGGATTGTTCCACCGTTGGAGAATCCAGTGCGCTGGATTGGGCTTGCAGTTCTTGCGTTTGTCCTTTTTCGAATTTTTGATATTTGGAAACCTGGGCTTATCGATCGCTCCCAACGATTACCTTCAGGTTGGGGTGTGTTAACTGACGACATTCTGGCTGGTATTGCTGCTTGCTGCATAGTACTTGCTGTGGCTTTGCGTTAAAAGTTGCTGCATTGGGTCTGGTCCACCACGAACGACATAAATTCGAATTCCTTTTTATGATTCCTGTTCCGATGTAAAGCAACACTAGATGTCACAAGGACCTGACCCTAAAAGGTATTGCAAAGATGTAAACCTTTGTTACATCTCAAACAAAAACTAGGGTCTGACCCTTACGCAAAACTGTCGTATTGCTCTGGTGGGTTAGAACCGTTGCCTAACCAAAAGTGCATTGACCTATAAACCTTATTCAGAATCGACAAAAGCAATAACTGGTTTACGAGCCGCACCGACTTCGTCGGCTCTTGCGATGTCCGATTCTAGAGGAGCGTTTTGTACTGTCTCGATATCCATTGAAATTTCCTCAGCGATCGCACGCATTACATCAACAAAGTGATCAAGTGCTTGCTTGGATTCAGTCTCCGTAGGTTCGACCATAAAGCAATCGTGTACCGGCCAATGCATCGTAGGTGGATGCACGCCGTAATCAATCATGCGTTTTGCAATGTCAATTAATGTCACGCCCTTGTCAAGTAGATCTCTTGGGACAGTAACAAATTCATGCGCGCAAAACTTACCTTCACTTGGATTAAAGTATGGCATTGCATACAAATCTTGCAGACGAGCAGCAAGGTAGTTTGCGTTGAGGACTGCCGTTTCCGCTACGTTTTTTAGTCCATCGGGACCACATGCCGAGATGTAAGTCCAACAACGAACGAGAACACCAAATTGTCCAATAAACGATCGTACTTTCCCAATTGTTTTTTCGCGACTACGATCAAGATAAAAACTTCCATCGTCAGCCATCATGACTTGGGGCACTGGCAAATATGGTGCCAATGTTTCTGTCACTGCGATTGGTCCACTGCCTGGTCCACCGCCACCGTGTGGCGTACTAAATGTTTTGTGTGTGTTGTAGTGCATTGCATCTGCACCGAAATCTCCAGGACGAATAAGACCAACCATAGCGTTCATATTCGCGCCATCAACATAGAGCATCGCTCCTGCTTCGTGAATAATATCAGCAATTTCCTTGATGTTAACATCAAATAAACCAGCGGTACTTGGATTTGTAATCATGAATGCAGCGATATTGTCTGCGCCAACATGCGCAATGACTTCTTTCAAATGCTCTAAGTCCGTTTGCCCTTCTACAGTACGAACTGTTTGAACTGAAGCTCCACACATCGTACACGAAGCGGGGTTTGTTCCATGCGCTGTATCAGCAGCAAGTACAACAGTGCGGCGAGATTGTCCGTGGTCAGCGTAGTATGCCTTAATGACTTTCAATGCCGTGAATTCGCCATGTGCTCCTGCAGCTGGTTGCAATGACACTTCGTGCAAGCCTGCAATTTCTTCCAACATTGTCCGAGTTTCGTACAACAAACGAAGAGCGCCTTGAATGGTGTCGTCATCTTGCAACGGATGCAAGCAACTAAATCCAGGTAACGCAGCCGCCCATTCATTGATACGCGGGTTGTGCTTCATTGTGCACGAGCCAAGTGGATAGAAATTCCCATCTACTGAAAAGTTCCTGTCTGACAAATGTGTGTAATGCCCCATGACATCATGCTGTCCAAACGAAGGCAAACTAATTCCATTGCCCACTGTCCCACTAGGTATATCCGTCTTGGGCACATCAAGTGGCGGAAAATCGACGCCGGTTTGGCCTTCGACTTGTTTTTCAAAAATCAAAGGTTCTGTTGGCTTATCTGCGCGAGATGCTTTTTTAGTTACTTCTACAGTAGTCATGCTGACACCTCTTTACAAAATTCAACAAACGTGTCCATCTCTTGTTTTGTTCGCTTTTCAGTCACTGCAACGATTAATTCGTTCCCTTTTGATAATCCCTGCATCCTGCGACCGGAAGCCGTTACACCTGGCAAAATGCCTCTGCTTTTTGCTTTGTTTACAAACTCAGTCACATCAAATGGTGGCACAATAGTAAACTCATTGAAGAACTCACCTTCGTGTTTTAATTTCCAACCATCAATTGCGCAAAGCTCTTTCGCTAGGTAATGAGCTTTGTGCCAGCACTGCTCTGCCATTACTTTCAGCCCATCGCTGCCGAGCGTTGTCATAAACATAGTAGCTCGAAGTGCCATCAGCCCTTGGTTCGTACACACGTTGCTTGTTGCTTTTGCACCACGGATATGTTGCTCACGCGTTTGCAAAGTTAAACAAAATGCACGTCTGCCTTCTTCGTCAGTTGTCATGCCAACAAGTCTGCCTGGCATTTTCCGTACGAACGATTCTTTTGCTGCAAGCAAACCAAGATACGGACCGCCCAGATTTAACGCGTTACCAAGTGGTTGACCTTCACCAGTTGCAATGTCTGCTCCGCATTCACCGGGCGTTTTCAACATGCCGCAGGCGATTGGATTACACACAGCAATTGCTGCAGTTTTTGGTGTTTGGTGTGCAATACTAAAGCACCCTTCCCAATCCTCAATTTGTCCCCAAATGTTTGGCGACTGCACAATCACGCAAGCAACTGCATCTGACATGTTTGCTTCGACAGTACTTGGTGCGATTGTCCCGTCTGTCGATTCAAGCACGGTGATTGTAATGTTCAAATCTGAAAGTACTGTCCGAAGCACAGCTAGATATTCTGGATGAATAGTTTCTGCAACAAGCACTTCACTTCTGCGAGTTGTATTAGTCGCTAACAACGCAGCTTCTGCCATTGCTGTAGCACCATCGTATAAACTTGCGTTTGCAATATCAAGACCAGTAAGTCGAGCGATTTGCGTTTGGAATTCAAAGAAAGCCTGCAACGACCCTTGCGAAGCCTCGGCTTGGTAAGGTGTATATGCAGTCAAGAATTCGCCGCGGCTAATCAATTGATCTACAAGTGCAGGGTAGAAATGATCGTACGCACCGCAACCCATGAAGCAAATCATATCGTGCGCTCCATGATTGTGATTCGCCATTTCGGCAAGGCTTCGCTGCAGTTCTAACTCGCTTTGTGCAGGCATCAGGTCTAGGCCGTCTGTACAACGGATTGACTCTGGAATTGCCTGAAAAAGCGCATCAACATGGTCAATGCCTATTGCTTGCAACATTTCTGTACGATGGGAGAAATTTAATTGGGTGTAATCCATTGATATGCTCGCTGTTTTGAAGTGGTAAGTATAAACTCTACAGCATGATAAAACTCATTTTTTGTACCCTTCTTTTCACACTTCCTTCGTATGCCGAACCTACAGGTTCTGTAGTCGATGGACCACGATCAATACGCTCGTTTAACCCAGATAGCACAGCACAGGACGTTGCAATCAAAACCTATTTTGATGAAGCAGGTCCACTTGCGGCTGAGTTTTACGAACATCTAACGCTATTGGCGAACCCGTGGATGGGCGGTCGGCAACCTGGCTCTGAAGGAAGCAGAAGAGTAGGCGAATACATTGTTTGGAACCTTGAAAATTATGGTTTGAGGCCAGCTTTCAATAACGAAACCAATTGGTTCCAGCCTTTTGATTTTCAAATTGACAATGCTGCCCCCGAACTCTTAGATTCCTTCGTTTCTATTGATGATATGGCTCTTGTTCCAGACCGAGATTATGTAATCCTTGGCAACAGTGGCTCTGGCGATGTATCTGCTGAAGTTGTTTTCGTTGGGTATGCCATTGAAAACGGTGATGACGAATACTCTTCTTTTACTAATGACACAGATATAGACGGAAAAATTGCCCTTATGCTTCGATACGAACCTCTTGATGCCGATGGTGCAAGCCAATGGGCACGAAGGCGATTCAGTCCTAGTTCGAATATACGTAAAAAAATGCAAGCAGTCATCGACCGTGGGGCTGCAGGGATTATTTTAGTGAATCCCCCAAATTGTAGAGACGGCAAGAGAGGACTTGAAACCACTCGTTCAAAGCGTTTTGGAACTACTGAAATTCCAGTAGTGCAATTTAGTCATACAGCTGCAGAACTTTTGATTAGTGACGGAGATTTGCTCTCACTGCAAATACTGGCAGACGCAGGTGATACTGCACCAATCAATCTTGGAACTGCAACATTACAAACCGAAGTTGAATTCGCAGGGCTCAATGCAAGAAACATCGGCGGTGTCATTCAAGGGCGAGGCAAACTAGCAAGTGAATGGGTCATTATTGGCGGACATTACGATCACGTTGGCCATGGGTACACAGGCACTTCAAGCCCAGGCGTATTACACACGGGTGCAGACGATAATGCTTCAGGAAGCTCCGCAGTCTTGCTTCTTGCTCGCTTACTTTCAGAACATTATGCAAGCAGCGAAGATACTAGCATGCGTTCAATTCTTATCCTTTTCTTCGATGCCGAAGAGGCGGGCCTTTTAGGCTCTGCGCACTATATTAGCGATCCATCCATAGACCTTGACAAAGTCAATGTCATGCTAAACATGGACATGGTCGGGCGACTTCGCAACAACACACTCATGCTCGGCGGAACCGGAACTGCAGTGGAGTTTGAAACGATCGTCCCAGAAGTGTTTACATCCTCTTCTCTCATTGGAAGTTTGAGCCCAAGCGGCACAGGTCCTTCTGACCATGCAAACTTTTACAAAGAAGACATTCCAGTGCTCTTCTTCTTTACAGGCATGACAGAGGACTACCATACGCCAACAGATAGGGCATCAACAGTAAACCCTTCGGGCGGAGCAACAGTTACTCAACTTGCAGAAGTATTTGCAAAACGGTTTATCGACGAAGATTGGTTAACATTTACCACAAACGCGCGCGGAGGCTCTTCAAGACCTACCAGCATGCCATCCCAAGTCCGGCTTGGTGTACACCCATCGTATTCTGCTGAAATTGAAACTGGAATTTTGTTAACTGGCGTAAGCGAAGGCACAAGCGCTGCAGACGCAGGCTTACAAACTGACGATGTTCTTCTTGCCTGGAACGACACGGAACTCACTGGCGGACGCAAACTTATGGAGCTACTCAAGGCTTCAACACCAGGCGATGTCGTACACTTCACTGTACAGCGTGGCGGCGCAAACATACTTGTGAAAGTAACACTGAAGGCACCATAAATGGACAACCCCCCGAAGCTTTCGCTTCGGGGGGTTGTTCGTATGATTGCTTGTGAACGATAAGCCGGATTCTGTCGCGAACGGCCATTCATCTATGTCTACTGTTGCCAGCAGACTTTTGCACGCTACCCGTCCTCAAACCTCATGGGCTAAGGCGACTTGCCGAAACAAGTCGAGAACTTACTTGCGCTTGCACGCGGTGGGGTTTACCCTGGCCCCGCTTGTCACCAAGCGAGCGGTGCGCTCTTACCGCACCATTTCACCCTTACCTGTTCTACGAAAAACGTAGTCATCGGCGGTCTATTCTCTGTGGCACTTTCCCTGACCTGCAATCAAAGGTCGGTGGACGTTATCCACCACCGTACCCTATCGTGTCCGGACTTTCCTCGCGTTTCTTACGAAACCCGCGACCGTCTATCCACGCATATATTGTACCTCTTGGGTACACTGAGCGTATGGCAGCTAGGAAAAAGACATTGGTGGCATGGATTGCGCCTCACCACGTGGCGCTTGCTAAAAAAGTCGCAAAATTAGCAAATCTCAAATTGGTCGCAATTGGTTCAAGTGACCATTCTATTCTGCCAGACATGGCAGCGAAACTTAAAGCAGAAGCATGCGATGACATTCGGGCCATGATTACAGAATACGATGAAGCCATTCTTTGGATTTCTGAACCTTCTGCATACGAAGTCTCTATCTGTGATTTACTCCGGCATAGAACACAACCAACCGTAACTTCCACACCGTTGTTTGGCAACATGGATGACCTTGTCCCCGAAGCAGGCAAAACCCCAGCTGCAAAGTACATTCCGCTCTTTCGCCGAAGTACAAGCTACGGCGAAGCAACTGACGACATTGAACAGTATGGGCAACCCATTTCAGCCCATTGCACGATGACATGCTCTGAAGTGGAAGGTACATTATGGTCGCGACTGTTTGATGCTATGGATTGCATGAATGGTTTGTTTGGTACTCCTGAAACAGTTCAAGCATTTTTGCACAGCACCAAAATACCAGATGAACCTTGCGATTTATTTGGGCATATGACTGTGAATTTACAATTCCAACAACAGCGATGCGCTACTCTTTTGTTAAGCGATCAATCAAGTTGGAAGCGCGAAGTGCAAATGATTGGCAATGAACATTCCATTACATTCGGTGATGGTGACGCAACGCCAGCACAACTCATTGCTGATGGTATTCAATCTACAGAAACAACAATGGCAGATGCTCCACGCGTGCTCGCTTTATGCGAAGCAGCACGATTGAGTTGTTTAACCGGTGCAAGCGAATTACCTAGCCGTGTATTAGAAATGTTTTAACTATAGGTGTACCAGCCCCCGTACCAGACCCTAAATTCCGATTGCTTGGTGCAGTGGAACAATAACATCTGGAATAACACGATGCTCGGCGATGTGTTCTATGTGGCCTGAAAGGCGGTCAAAAGTAGAGCCTAATTCTTCAAGATCCTGAATCGGTCCGTTTTTGCGGACTGTTAAAAAGACGCTGATAGGTTCGTCCTGGTATACCTGAGTAGCAGTTTCTACAGCAGTAGTACGCGTTTTAATTTCAACGAATGCCTGCAAGTCACAAGCTTCATTTAATGCGAAACCAATTCTTGGCTGCACGTCAATAAGTTGTTCGACGCTGTCATCTACAAGGGAAGCAAGCGGTGAATCGCCCAATAGCGAGCGCATGACAAGTGCGTTTCTATTTTCCCGAGCGTATAAATCAAAACCAAATACTAACTCAACGCATTCTATTTGTAACGATGTCAGCGAAAGGTAGTACGGTGCTAACTCCAGAACAAGCCTGTGTAAGTCGTATGCCTTGTCAGCATGCTTTGGATTCACATACCCAGAGGCAATCGCCCTAGGTCGTAGTCCTACCCATTGGTATTGCCCTTCTATCTCAGCTGTCTCCAGAGAGAGTTCGTCCTCGAAAGGGCGAATTCGCTCAAACTCAGGAATCTCTCTGCGAACTCTATCAAACAGTTCTGAAGCAGACTCTTTCATCTTTGGAAGGTCCATGCTCAACATGATTTTTTGATTGATATAAAAGTCGCTGCACAGCGTTGCAAAAGAGTTCATTACGTCGCCCATGATACTCTAACCTTGCTTTCGTTTCATCGGTTGCAATTCAAAGTACGTAAGGGAACGCCAAAGCCATTCAAATGGGCCAAAGCGAAATGATCGTAGCCAAAGCATACTAAAGATTATCTGAAAAATCCAAATTGAACCAACGACGTACAGCAATTCCACTCGTTCAAATGTGTTGTACCAACCGAGCCCGTGTCCATAAAAAAGGAATGTACAAATGATTGTTTGCCCAAGATAGTTCGTCAGCGCCATCCTTCCCGTAGCGGCTAGAGCTTTTCTAGCAAAGGTGAATATACCTAACTTGCAAATGAGCATTACCAAACAAATCCAAGCAAATGCAACAAAGACGCCGCCAATAAGATTCCAGTTGCTATCAAGAAAATGGCGCGCTGGATCCCAATTGTGTTCTTGTTTGTACCACACACCGATTGCGATGAGAGGGAATCCGATACAAGCAGAAACAATAAGCGACACCATATACAACCTTATAGACCTTGAAGCTGACAATATGCGCCACTTGTATAAAGCCATTCCGACCATCATCAATCCTATGCAATGCCAAACTATGTACAGAGGGAGAAGTATGAATTGCATCATCGCCGCCACTAGAGCGCGGTGAGGATATTGATCAACCCAAGAACCCGTGTACGCGGCGATTTCTGCTTGCATTTCTGGAGAGCTGAGGAGTGCTGAATTTTGCATCTTCAGTATCTCTTCAGTAGGCCAAAACTGCATCGACCAATACATGAGCGACATAAACCCTACGGGAATAGCGAACATAGTTACAAAACCAACAATGAATAGAGTTGTTGGTTTCCAATTCCGCATAGTAGCGATGAGCATACCGCAAATTGCGTACGTTACAAGAATGTCACCAAACCACAACATATATGCATGCAACATACCAATGACAAAAAGCCAGCCCATCCTGCTAGATTGCAATTTCCAAACAGCATGCTCCTTCGCCTCTGCTCGCTCCATGAATATGCAGACTCCAGCGCCGAATAAAATGGAAAAAATAGACATGAACTTCGTATCTGCAATGTAATGCAAAACAAGCCATGTGTACCAATCAGCACCAGATAGATCGTTGTAAACAGCAGGCGATTCGTACGCAGTAGTCACCAGCGAAAACGAAACGATGTTCATTAATAGTATTCCGAGAACTGCAAAGCCTCGTAAAACATCAAGCGAAACAATTCGTTCTTTAAGAGTTACGGGTTTTGTGTGTTGAATATCCAATGAAGTACTGCCTTGGTATCGGACAGATCTTCCAAGAGAAGTTCTGGACTCGATGCTTCAAGTGTAGCACGGTCGTGCGACCCTGTGCACACTGCTATCACCCTGCATCCAGCTGATTGACCGCTTGTAATATCATGAACGGTGTCGCCAAGAAGCACAACTTGTTCATGTTGCTCGCTTTGGGCAATAGCAACAGGCGGTAATTCCGCTCTTATAGCGCCATCCGTTCCCCATGCATTTGCTGTAAATACGAAGGGGTCAAATCCGGCTGCAATGATTTTTGCTGTTCCCGTTTCTTTGTAATTCCCTGTTACAACTCCAAGGGTCACATTATCCATTGCTACAAGTGCGTCAATAAGTTCAGAAACTCCTGGCAGAATGCGGACAGTGACGTCTTGTATATTCGTCAATAAAGTTTTTGTATAGAGCGAGCGAAAATCATCATGGCATTCTTTTGTGCATGGGATGTCGTATTTCTCGCAAATATCATCCCAGATGAGTGGGTCTAACCTTCCGCCTACTGGAATGCCTTCGAGTGTGCAATCTACACCATGCAAAGCAGATACTGCTTCATTTATGGAACGAACCCCAATACCTTCTGAAGAAAGCATAGTGCCATCAATATCAAAAAGGACTAGCATTATGCGCAAGCAGCTGAAACTGCAGTTGCAACTTTTTCTGCTGCATCTTCAAGGTCTGTCGCCGTTTGCATCGTTGGCAAATCTGGCTGAGCAGCTTTCAGAATTTTTCTAGCTTGATCGACATTTGTCCCTTCAAGACGAACAACGAGCGGTACTGTAAAGCCAACTTCTTTCGCTGCCGCGACAATAGCTTCTGCAATAACGTCGCACTGCATAATGCCGCCAAAGATATTTACAAGCACACCTTCGACTTTTTCGTCAGAGAGAATAATTTTAAATGCTTCCGTCACTGTTTCAAGCGTTGCTGCACCGCCGACATCAAGGAAATTAGCAGGGCTTCCACCGTGCAATTTAATGATGTCCATTGTGCCCATCGCAAGTCCAGCGCCGTTTACAAGACAGCCAATGTTTCCGTCAAGCGCAATAAAATTTAAACCGAATTCTGAAGCACGAAGTTCCGCTTCGTTTTCTTCAGTTGGGTCGAACATTTTTTTCAAATCTGGGTGGCGAAAGAGAGCGTTGTCATCAAAATCAAACTTCGCATCAATTGCAAGTACCTGTCCATGAGGATGTTCTTCCGATGCAGGAGTAACAATTAATGGATTAATCTCCGCAAGAGAAGCATCGGTGTCTGCAACAAGTTGCGCCATCTTCATCATGATATTTGTAGCCTGACCGACTTGCTTACCTTCGAAACCTAGTTCAAAAGCTAGTTGCCTTGCCTGGTATGTTTCAAGTCCAGCAAGTGGACAAATTGGAACTGTCTTTATTGCATCAGGATTCTCATGTGCCACTGTTTCGATTTCAACTCCGCCTTCGCTCGATGCAATTATTGCGTTAGCGCCGTTGCTTCGGTCAGTTGTAATTGCAAGGTAATACTCCTTGTCAATATCAACACCATCGGCAATCAGCAACTTGGTTACTTCAAGACCTTCGGGGCCGGTTTGTACTGAAACCATTTTATTGCTGAGCATAAACGTGGCAGCTTCATTCACTTCGTTTTGCGTTCTGCAAAGTTTTACAAAGCCCGCTTTACCGCGGCCCCCTGCATGCACTTGCGCTTTTACAACGAGCAAGGTCGCTCCTTGGTCAAAAAGTGACTTCGCAGCTGAATTCGCATCTTCTACGGATTGCACCATAGTCCCCGATGGAACAGGCACACCCGCATCTGCGAGTAATTGACGAGCTTGGTATTCATGTACTTTCATAGAATCGCCTATTATAGAGCAACAAAAGGAGAACTGCTATGCCCGAAACCCCATCTTCGATGGTTCCATTAACAACTCAAATGCCTTTGTTTTCACTATCTGACGGAAATGGAAATCTGTGGTCTGAAGATAGCGATAAACAAGGCATGCTCATCGTTTTCATGTGCAACCACTGCCCATTTGTCATGCATGTTGAGTCTTTGTTACAGGAACTCCATACCCTCTGCGAAAAGAATAATATCCAAATGGTTGGAATTAATTCTAATGACATAGGTACCCACCCAGCTGATAGTCCTGAAAACATGGTCATAACGGCAGAAAGAAATGGTTGGACTTTTCCATACTTGTTTGATGAAGATCAATCTGTTGCTCGAGCGTTCCACGCTGCGTGTACGCCGGATGCTTTCCTGTACAACGGTGCTGGGGAATTGTTTTATAGAGGCCAATTCGATGATTCAAGACCATCTGGTGGAGAATCAAATGGTGCAGATGTTAGAAATGCGATTTCTTTGCTCGTAGAAGGGCAATCTCCTCCTGAAGAGCAAAAACCCGCAATTGGCTGCAACATTAAATGGAAGCCTATTTAATTTCGATTCTAGCCAACACATATCATAATAATCCCCGTATTATGAAGTATGAATGAAACATATAACTGATTTTCAGCGTTCTATTAGGGTCACTCAATAGAACAACCAAAATCTTCAAAGGCACAACAGGAGGTTCACCAATGAACAAAACAATTTTAGGTCTAACACTCACAGCACTTGCAACAACTTCACTTCTTGGTTGCACAAAAACAGAAGAAGGCGCAACTTGGGGCGCAGGCATTGGCGCACTTGCTGGCCAAGCAATCGGTGGCGATACCGGTGGCACACTCATAGGCGCAGGTATCGGAGCACTCGTCGGTGGCGCAGTTGGCAACAGCCAAGATCAAGAGGCGCAACAACAAAAAGCTTCCGCAAATGGCTCTACCATTCGACGAACTACTATCCAAGAAACGCTTGATGCAAATGGAAACGTCATTAAAACTGGCACAACAACTACGACATCAAACCAAACTAGCGATGGATACACTGGTCTTGAATAGTAACAAGCCACTAGCATGTACTGCTAGCTTGGTGCTCGTTGTATGCCTTTGTGGTTGCAACAAGACTAAGAACAATGATAGGACATCCACAATGGATGCTATAGTTAATGGTACATTTGCAACAGACACAGCCATGCAAGAAGAACGTATACAGCAAGGCAGTTATATTCAGGAACAAGAGCAACGGTACAAATAACGTTGCAACAACTCAGAAAGGCACTACTATGAAACGATTACTCACAACACTCTCCGTAGCAGCACTTGTAACAATCTCACTTACAGGCTGTACAAAAACACAAGAAGGCGCTGGAATTGGCGCAGCAGTTGGCGCACTAGCAGGCCAAGCAATTGGCGGCGACACGGGCGCAACACTTATTGGCGCTGGCGCTGGCGCACTTATCGGTGGCTCAATTGGTAACAACCAAGAATAAACTGCGTCTCTAGAAACAAAAAAAAGCCCCGCTCACACGAGCGGGGCTTTTTTAATTCTGTTTTGCCTCAGGGAAGAAAAATCATCACCGAAGTGTTTGGATGATCAAGTGCACCGTTCAATCGTGCAGCTGCGTCTGCTAAGTAGCCGCTTGAATTTTCAGCAAGGTCAACTACCAATTCAACTTGCCAGTCACCTGCATGGTTGCCCCACCGGCGTACTGAACCTGCAGCTTCATCAAGCAACATAACACGCTGGTCAAGATTGCCTTCTTTCAGTGCTTCGTCAATCAATGCTCGTTGCGCGAGTGAATCGTCAATCATGGCAAGTGTTTCAGCAACTACTATTTGTGCCTCTTCGTCTGTTGAAGTGAGTGCCGCAATCAACGTGCCTGTCGCATCGTCTACTTCCAATTCTGTTTCTGCAAGAGCGATATCTCGTAACACATGAAGTGCTCTGTTTGCAAATGCTGCTTGCTCTTCGTAAGACAATCGGCCACCGGATGCTTTTGCAATCAAATCTTCAATGACGCCGAGTTTAGCTGAGTCTGATACTGCTGCGTCAGAAGTTTCAACCATATCACGTTCGCCTACGCCAACTGCAAGTATTTGCGAATCTCCGCCAGTTGTAAGAATATATGTAGGAGTAACAGTTGTTTTCGGCATCGATGCTAACTCGTCTGCAACGGTTGTCCCTTGCACAGCACTTCTTGCTAATACTACTGCTAAATCGATTCCTGGAACTACTCCCGCAAGGTCGACAGCTTCTGTTGCAGTCGAACCCTGCCCGACTACTGACCAGCCATTGGACTGTAAGAATGCCGCCATCGCTCTTCGTTGATCGGCATCATCGCCAATGACGACTGCAAACATGTCACCACCGGAGCGGACTGCTGAAGCCAATAGAGGAACTACTCGGTAGCTACCTGTGAATGATTCTTTTGGAAGTGTCGAAGCTAGGGTTAATGCTGCTTCGTACTGCACACGACGATCTGGATAATACATTGCTCGCATAAGAGGTTTTTCGCCCGCAAGCAACGAATCCGCGCCAGCAGTTTCAGAAAGAGCCGTGATAGCTTCTAATGCGAGAGTTGTATCGCCCATTTCAAGTGCTCTGTCTAAGACCATCTGTGCTACATGAGGGCCAAACACTGTCGCATAAAATGCTGGGCTATGCGGAAGATTCCCGTACACCCTGTCGTTTTGACCTGCAAGCTCGCGGTCGCGTCGTAAGTTAGCTGCAACAAAAACACCCATTGCATTTTCGTTTTTTGGATTCAATGCAAGTGCTTGCTCAGCAAATGACATCGCCATTACGTCGCCGTACACTTCTTCGTGTACGTCAAGAGGAACAAGATGATTCTGAGCGTCCCAAGTCCAGTATAAGTTCAACCCACCAACTGGCTCTGTGATGACTGAATCTTGCCAATCAAAGTATTGGTTCGCAACAATCGTTTGGAGAATTGATAAATCTGTGTTTTCATCGATACCCAAACGAGAAAGTGCTTGGGATGCTGCATGCTTTGCAGCAGGTGATTCTTGCGAATCTTGCATAACTGCAACAAGAAACGGTGATGCGTGTGCGTATCGAATATCACCAAGAGTTTTAATGATGATTACTTTTGAATTATCATCCATATGTGGTAACGCTACGCACAAAGGGATAACTGCGTTGCGGCCAATTTTGGTAAGCATTTCGCGAACTTGTCGCATGGTTTGCGCGTCTCCGGAATCTTGCAGGGTTCTGAGTAATGCTGGAACTGCGTACTCACCCGCTTCTTCCAAACGCTTCTCTGCAAAAATTCGCTGCCGAGTTGTGCCGTCTAAAAGTTCAATAGAACCATCGATGCGGGCAGCATTGCGAATCAGATTCGTGCGTCCTGTTTCGTATCTAGATTCAAGTTCTCCTGCGAGTGGCTCTAAATCATCTACAAACATTGCCCAACCGATTGCACGATCAAAACGAGCTTGAAGTTCCCGGGTGCTTGAAACTAATGTGTAGAATTCTTCATCAGAGATTTCGCTCCGAATGAGTTTAATGGCATACCCTTCAGCATATTCAACATTCGCAACTAATGCGTAATGAATGAAATCATCAAGATCGGAAGATGCTTCGTTGCTCTGCGCTTGCAGTGCGCCTGCTGATGCAAAGAATGCAATTGCAACAATGGGTATGAGAGATAAGAGAATTCGATTTCCAAAAGTAAACATGTGCTTGCTCCGTGAGGGTAGCTAAATCACGGCTATAAAAGCCGCTACAGAAGTGATTGCATATCTTACCCCTTTTTTTGTTGCAAGTGAAGCATAAATACCCGTATACTTCTCACATCAGGGCGTTCCTGCAGGTGTTCTGCAGGATGACTACCTTTACAGGTAGGCAAGGGAAGGTGGTGAAAAACCACCGCGGACGCGCCGCCGTAACGAGTTTGCCACGTCAAGTGGCACATTTTGTGTGAAGACCACTGCTTGCGCCATGTTATGTGCACAAGTGGGAAGGTATGCAAGATTGTACTCGGAGCCGGAAAACCTCTCCTGATATTCAGTGTTGCCTACGCGAATCAGGCTACGGCGCTGTAGGTGGATTTCGCCTTCACACGTACTTCTCGCACGGCTAAAAATAGGGAGGCCGCGCATGTCGTCTTTACCAATAATCGTTTCTTTGCTTCTTTCAAATCCATGGGCTGATACTGTTGTTTCCTTCGATGAAGGGATCGGTGGCACGCCTGGCTACAACATTGCAGAAACTGCGATCGGTGAACCAAGCCGGTTTACTGGTGGAGATATTTGGCCTGGAGTTGTAAGCCCATTCAACGCACCATGGTTTGCGGACGAAATCGTATCCATCGGCGCAGGTGGTTCGCTTGTTGTTGCATTCAATTCTCCAGTTACCGACGACCCTATGAATCCTTGGGGCATTGATCTACTCGTGTTTGGAAACTCGGGTCTCCTAGATAATTCATGGCCAGCAGGAATCGTCGGCGGTGTTTTCAGTGACGATGGCGGGCAAATTGAAGTATCAGCAGATGGGAAAAATTGGGTTGCTATCACAACAAACGAAGCGGACGGACTTTGGCCAACATGCGGGTTCATCGATAGTCAACCATACGACGCAGTCGAGGGTTCGCAACCATCAGATTTCACTATGCCAGTCGACCCTCGGCTCACATTAAATGATGTCATGGGTCTTACAAATGACGAACTAATTGCGTACTACAGAACTTCAGGCGGCGGCACCCCGATTGATCTTGCTGGAACGGGTCTTGATGAAATTTCATACGTGCGAATTTCTGTAGACGCAAGTTCTAAACTATCTCCTGAAATTGATGGTTTTTCAGATGTACAAGAACAATTCGTTGGTGATGTAAATATGAACGGCGTCGTAGAT
>Ga0115000_10000116_pt1 | contig 67468 bp, 52 predicted proteins | sample ArcticOcean_MG_C_6_FD_89690 | JGI IMG/M metagenome (GOLD analysis project Ga0115000, IMG submission 89690) | Marine microbial communities from western Arctic Ocean - ArcticOcean_MG_CB8_128 | ecosystem: Environmental > Aquatic > Marine > Oceanic | place: Arctic Ocean: Canada Basin | collected... | reverse complement strand
GGACTTATCTGGATGGGTGGATGTGAATACTAGTAAAGCGACCTGGAAAGCAGTCGATGGCGAGCTCCACTGCACGGGCTTACCGATCGGGGTGATGCGTTCTGAGAAGATGTATGAGAATTTTATTTTAGAGATTGAGTGGAAGCACATGAAGAAAAAGGGCAATAGCGGCGTCTTCCTGTGGTGCGATGCAGTCCCTGGTAAAAACAGGCTTCCCAGCGGGATGGAAGTTCAGATGTTAGAGTTGGATTGGGTGAATCGTCCCAATGGTAAGAAACAAGAGTCGAGTTTCATCTCAGGTGAGTTGTTCGCTGCTGGCAAGATGACCGCCACACCAGACAACCCAAGAGCGAGCAGTCCAAATGGGCCACGCAGTGTGTCAAAGGAGTATCGCTGCAAGGGAGTGGGTGAGTGGAACCAATACACCATCGTAGCGATCAATGGAACGGTGAACCTCTCTATCAATGGTAAGTTTGTGAATAGCATTCGTAAGGCCTCAAAGAAGAAAGGATACCTCTGCCTAGAAGCCGAAGGCTCAGAAGTGCATTTTAGAAATATTAGGATTCAAGAACTACCAGGAGGTGTGATTACTCCTGAGGAGGTGGTGAAGCCGGTTGAGGCTGAGTGAATGAGTTGATTGGTTTTTTGACAGAATGAACAGAGTTTTTAAGAAGGATCAGAATTTTTAATCTCAGGGGATGGCTAAGGTGTAGTGTGCTCCGCCTTTTGTTCCTTGCATCTGTAGAATATCTTTTTTGACTAAGTCTTGGAGGTCGCGAGCGGCAGTTTTGTTTTGATCCGACATGTGAGCCATTTTCTGGTAGGTATCATTAGTGAATTTTCCTTTGAATCCATCTTCTAGTTCGTAGAAACAAAGACGCTCGAAGACTTTACTTTGTCGCTCGTTCATTCCTGCTGTGTAAGCGTGATTTCTTAGCTGGGTGAAGGACGCCATTCTAATGGCTTCTTCGATCCCTTCTTGGATGATGATTGAGTAGGTTTTGAGGCGTTCTGTTAGATCGAGTGATTTTCCTTCAAATGATTGGTAGTAGTCGTCTGAGTTATTTTTGATGGCACGTGAGATAGCAATGGGGATGTCTAGACCCAGGTCGTGCATCAAGCGCATGTTCATGATGGCGCGTCCCACTCGACCGTTACCATCAAAGAAGGGATGGATCTTTTCAAAGTGGATGTGTGCTCTTACTGCATTGAATAGGGGAGTGGATGCGTCTGATTGGTTGTAGAATTTAACGAAGTCATCCATGCCTTTGTTTACTTGGTCCTTTGGGAGCCCTCGGTCAACGATTTGCCCTACTCCGTAGGGTGTCTCTTTGACTATTTTTAGGTCACCATTGTATTGCCCTGCTTTTGATTCATTGAAGAGGGTGTGGTGCATGGTTCTGATGATATCATTCGAGATGGGATCAGATTTGTGATCTACTGCTAGAATTAAGAGTTCCAGAGCTGAACGTTCTCTGGATTTTTTAGCACCGACAATGTTTCCGATCAGCGATTTCTTAATCGTGTCGCGGCTTAGTTTTATCCCTTCGATGATTGAGTTATCGTAAACCTCAGAAATGAAAAGGTCTTGGTAATCATCAGAGGAGTTCAGTTCTTTGAGCTTGAGAGCACTCAGTTTTAGTTTTTCCTCAAGCGGGGCAATATAGTTTTCATTTCGGAAAAAGTGAGGAAATGCCTCATCTTTCCAAATAGGATCACTGATGTCTGTGTAGTTTCCTTCGTCCACGATGTCCTAAATTATCAAAAATTCAGGACATTTCAAGAAAATGTCTTAAATTATGTAAAGTTTAGGACATTTTGGGTTGGTGTCTTATAAAACAGGCTTTAACGGACATTTGGATTACAGTTATTTACGGTTTTGAAACTGTAAATCTAAACCTGATGTCTATATGCCAATGGTCCATAAAGCGTATTTAAGGAATACAACGGCAAGGGAGCAGGAAGCTTATTCGAGATGACTCCACTCGGAGAAGGTGGCGGCTTGACCAATTTTGTCGCCTTCAAGGTCATAAACATTCCAGACAGTGGCTTGCGTGATGCGGAAGCGTTTTCCGTCTGAAGAAATGCGTACACCTGAGTAATCGTCAATGTACCCTTTAGCGGTGACATTATTCAGTAGTCTTTCTCTCTCTTCTCTATTGGGAGCTTCGGCGGTGTAGCGAGACGGGGTGCGGGTAAACTCATCCCAGCTCATGGCAAAAAGCTCCAGCGCACAGCGATTGCCGTAGTTTAGAATCGGGTCTTTTTCCAGTCCGTGCGATGCTACGAAAAACGGAGCGTCATTCACTAGCTCTGCCATCTTGGTGGCGTCATCGGTCGGTTTAATCAGATGTCGGCCCGTTAGCTGATGGTAGCTGCGTAGCAAGTGCGAGACATGAGGCGCAAGATGCTCGTTGCTGGCGCTGGGTTTGGGTCTCGGTTTAGGGAGATGAGGCACTAGACTCCTTTTTCGCTTAGAGCGGTTCCGTTTATGGCGAGTCCATCAAAGCCATGGTTCATGAAGTTACGGATATTTTGGTGTCCAGTTCCAGTGGGATCATTGAGGACTTCTTCAAAATAGAATGCACCGAAGCAGGCTAAAGCTTCTTCTTTGGTTAATGATTGTGCTTTTGCAAAGGCAAAGACCTTGCATGAACCCGAGTTCTCTCCCGCTTCGTTTTTGATATCACCATTCAAAAAAGAGCTTGGCGTAAAATCATAGAGGGCTTCGATGAGCTCAATCGTTTCTGAAAATGCGACAGTGCTTGGGTTCTCTTTTAGTTTGGTTTTGAATTCGTTAATCGTCATTGTGATAGGTATCTTAATAGAGTTGTGATGCTTCTTCTGAGGTTGTTGCCGCAGTCTTGATGTAAGCGTGGGAATGTAAATGAAATTTATAGGAGTGTATTTAGCACTCCTGAAGGGAGCATGTCTGCAGAGCCCATGGCTTCAGCCGTGGGGTGACGTTAAAGTATCTTGCCCGTGCTGAAGGCCCGGCGGAAAGTTTATTGCATGTCTGGTAATGTTCATTTCCGCTGTGCCTTCAGCACAGATGTATTTTGGGTGTTGATACCTAGGGCTGAAGCCCCAGGCTTTGCAAATGATCTCCCTTCAGGAGATTAGCTCATTAATTTCACTCCAAAACCGCAAACTCTTCAAGAATGGAGAATGCTTCTACTCACATACTTCAATGCCACCTCAGAAGTTGCTTCCAGAATAACGGGGTAGACGAGTTCTGCTGTGTGAGCTTCTTTCCATCGCGGTTCAATAAAGAGACAGAAAATTATAAATTGATCCAATAGGGGGAGAACTACTCCATGATAAATCTTAAATGGCTGCAATGTTTAGGTGATATTGAGCTCAGGCCTTGTGCCTTGCATGTGGAGGATATTTTTTTTGACGAGGTCTTGTAGATCACGAGTAGCGGTCTTGTTTTGGTCAAACATTTGTGTCGTTAATTGTTATGTTTTGTCGGAAGGGGGCTTATGGACCGGGAGGTCGATGCCTCGTTGGGGCTAGATGGGGTTCTCTTCTTTTTAGGTGAGACATTACTTGCGCTGAGGTGTGATACAACTAAGTTGAACGTAACTATGAATTCCATTTCCAAAGAAGAATCGATTAGAGGTGCCTTTTTCGGGGCGATTGTTGCAGATGCGCTCTGTCTGGGGAGTCATTATGAATATGATGCGGTCAAAATCCATGAGGCTTATGGGGGCGGGCCAATTGAAAAATTCATGTCGCCTGGTGAGTTGATGGGGGGCCAGACGCATGGGATAGGATGGGGAGAGAGGAATTATCACCCCGGGAAAAAGGCGGGAGGGAGCACTGACTACGGAGACTATAATATTCTTGTTCTAGAGCATTTGGCTGCCACTGCTGAGCCTGCGAGACCGTTTAGCGTGGCTGAGATCATCCCTCATTGGATGAACCGTTTGGAAAACGATTGGGGGTCTTGGATTTGTACGATGACGAAGGAGACCTACTCGCAAATCAAACAGGGGGTGCCAGTCGAGCAGCTTGGTGGTATTTCTAATGCGATGGCGATTCGGCATGTGGCTGCTCATGCCTATTATGAGACTGAGGAGGAAGTCGTCGAGGTCGCGAGGAAGTCGATGTTTACTCATAGAAATGGCCATGCTCTTGGGGGTGGCGAGTTTTTCGCGCGTGTGACCCATCGGGTGATCAATGGCGCGACGCCGCTGGTGGCCATTCAGGAAGTCGCCGAGCAGATGGGCGGATTTTTTGAAACGAAGACCGCGCAAGCGATCAGCAAAGTCAACGAAGAAGCGGATCCAAACTCCGCCCTCTCCAAGGAAAAGTTCAGCGATGACCTGGCTCTGACCAGCATGGCGAAGCTCTGGGATGTGGGTCGCTCGGAACCGATTAAAGTAGGGAAAGCGAGTCCTACTGAGGGAACGTTGCCGGGAGCAATCTACTTGATCCTAAAATATGCCGAACAGGAAGATGGACTGAAAAAGGGACTCCAGGCAAACACCATGGTTGGAGGTGACAATGCCTCTCGTGCGATTGCGATTGGGATGGTGCTAGGAGCTTATAGAGGAGTGGGAGCGATCCCGGAGGAGTGGAAGGAAACGCTCGATCAATGGGGGTATTGTGATGAGTTGTTGAGTAGTTTGCCTTTAATTAGGGGGGATCGGTGATCGGTGATCAGTGATCGGTGGGTTGTCGCGTATGACGGCTTTGCTGCACGCGATGATTTAGTTGGCTGATGGGGGAGGTTTTTAGATCGCGGATACGGGGGCGATGGATTCTAGGGTGAGGGTGGGTTGTTCGGATTTGTTGGATTCTTCTAGGTCTAGGTGGGCGGTTAGGCACCAGTCGTTGTGGAGGTCGTCGTCGGTGATGGTTTGGGTGATTTTCAGGAGGTTTGGGTCGGTGGTTTCGGTCATCGAGAAATGCTTTTTGTTTCTGGCTTCGGGGTCGAGGCGGATGTTGTGGTGGTCGGTGTAGTAGTGGTCTAGGATGGGGTCGAGGCGGGGGATGGTCCAGGTGGTGCCATCGGAGTCTGTGGGGGTGAAGAGGGGGAGGAGCTCGGTGATGTTGTCGTGGGCGAGGTGCTTGACGGCGGTGAAGATTTTTTCTTGGGTTTGTTTGTGGAGTTGTTTTTTGTTGTGGGTGAATGGGCGGTCAGGGTGAGAGGATTTTTGCTGCTTGTCTGCTGGGACGTAGTCGGGATTCCTCATGAGTTCCCATTCATCGATGAGGCTGGAGTCGATGCTGATGAGGTGGTCCTTGAGGTAAGTTTCTGCATCGAGGACTTCTTCGGTTTTGCAGGCTGGGGGGACGGTTTGGCTGAGGGCTTTGTAGACTTCGCTGAGGTGGCGGAGTAGGACGGCTTCGGAGCGCTCGAGCTTGTAGTTCTTGATGTAGTCCTCGAAGCTCATGTATTCTGCGAACATTTCGCGGGCGATGGATTTAGGACGGATGCTCTCCGAGCTGATCCATGGGTGCTTGGCGCGGAAGGCGTTGAAGGTGTCGTAGATGTAGTCTTTGCCGGGCATCGGGTGGGTGACTTCATCGAGTCTTTCCATGCGGTCATCGTATTCCACCCCATCGGCTTTCATTTCTGCGACGAGTTCTGATTTCACTTTATTGACCTGGGCTTTTAAGATGGCGGCGGGGCTTTCTAGGATGGCTTCTACGAGGGAGAGCAGGTTGAGGACGTAGTTAGGGTCTTCTTTGTCCAGCTCGGGGATGGCTTCTAGCAGGTAGAGGCCGAGGGCTTGGTTCATGGAGAAGTCGTCTTGGAGGTCGAGGTGCAGGTGCACCTTTGGCGCTGCCTGCATTTGTGATTTGTGATTTGTGATTTGTGATTGAGTGGAGCTTCGCTCTTTTCTTTCTGCTGGTGGGATGATGGAGAAGACGCCGCCGCGGACGAGGGAGATGAACATCGAGCGGGCTAGGGTGCGGAGTTTCTTTTTGTTGTGTTCTGTCTCGTGGGAGGCGGCGATGATGCGTTGGAGCTCGGCGCAGCCGTCTTCGGTCTCACGGCTGAGAACGTTGAGGAGAAGGTTGTGTTGGAGCTTGAAACTGGAGACGAGCGGCTCTGGGGGTGAGGTTTGGAGCTTGGTGAAGGTGTCGGCTGTCCAGGCGACGTAGCCGAACTCGGGTGGCTTCTTTTTGACGACTTTCTTTTTCTTGGCAGAGGCGGCGGCCTTGGCTTCGAGGCGGATGTTCTCGATGGCGTGGGCGGGTGCTTGGGCGACGACGTAGCCGATGTCATCGAACCCACGTCTGCCGGCTCTTCCGGAGATTTGTTTGAAGTCGCGGACGGAGAGGATTTTCATGCCTGAGCCATCATACTTGCAGAGCTGGGTGAAGAGGACGGATCGGATCGGGACGTTGATGCCTACGCCCAGGGTGTCTGTTCCGCAGATGACTTTGAGGAGTCCGCGCTGGGTGAGTTTTTCTACGAGGACGCGGTACTTTGGTAGTAGTCCGGCGTGATGGATACCGATGCCGTGGCGAAGCAGCTTGCTGATTTCTTTGCCATAGGGTGAGCGGAAGTTTGCGTTTTGGAGGGCCTCGGCGATTTCTTTTTTCTCTTCTTTGGAGCAGACGTTGGTGGAGAGGAGGGACTGGGCGGACTCGGCGCTGGCGCGCTGGGAGAAGTGGACCAGGTAGACGGGGGATTTGTTGGTTTCTACGAGCTCGGTGACTTTTTCGGTGAGTGGGATTTCTGAGTAATTGAACTCCAGTGGGACTGGACGCTGGTCTGAGATGACGAGCGAGGTTTCCGCGCCGGTGAGGGTGGTGATTTCTTTCTGGAAAAATTCTGTATCGCCGATGGTGGCGGACATGAGGAGGAATCTGGACTGGGGGAGGGTGAGCAGGGGAAGCTGCCAAGCGACTCCACGGTCTTTGTCCGAGTAGTAGTGGAACTCATCCATGATGACGTCGTCTACCTTCGCCTCTGAGCCTTCTCGGAGTGCGAGGTTAGAGAGGATTTCTGCGGTGCAGCAGATGATCGGGGCGGTGGAGTTGACGGTGGCGTCGCCGGTGATCATGCCGACGTTTTCTGCTCCGAAGGTGGTGCAGAGCGAGAGGAACTTTTCGTTGGCGAGGGCTTTGATCGGGACGGTGTAGTAGGAAACGCGCTCTTCGCAGAATGATTTGTAGTGATGGGCGAGGGCAACGAGGGATTTTCCGGAGCCGGTGGGGGTGTTGAGGATGACGTTGTTGCCGGCGAAGATTTCTAGGATGGCCTCTTCTTGGTGATCGTAGAGCTCTATTTCTGCTTCGATGAGTTGCTCGAGGAAGTGGTTGAGGATGTCATCGGAGGAGTAGTTTTCCTGGGGTGGTTTTGTTAGGAGCATTTTGATTGAAGGAAAAAGGTTAAAGGAGAAAGGGGAAAGGGGAAAGGTTAAAGGTTAAAGGTTAAAGGTTAAAGGTTAAAGGTTAAAGGTTGATGGTTTTGTTAGATTTCTTTGCATGAGGTGGAGAGCCATTGTGCGTATTGTTGTTCGGTGATGGCGCTGGCGGCTAGGGCTACGGTTTGGTGGAGGGCTTCTTCTTCGGTGGCGATTAGGCGGTGACCGTTGGCGGCTAGGAATGTGTAGGCGGACATGAAGCCTGTGCGTTTGTTTCCATCGATAAAGGGATGGTTTTTCACGATGCCAAAGGCGTATGAAGCTGCCATTGCGAAGAGGTCTGACTTCTCGTAGTGAAATAGCTGCTGTGGTCTAGCTAGCGCTGATTCTAACAGACCTTCGTCACGCACTCCGTCGGAGCCACCAAAACGGCTCAAGAGTTTATCGTGCATTGCTAGGGCTACTTGTTTGGAAATCCAGATTGGTTCCATTATTTAGCAAGCTCTGTAAGAGTATTGTGATAATCTTTCATTCCTTGATCAACGATGTCCATCATGTCCTTGAAGTCTGGATTTGATGCAGAGATTTTCACGGATGAGTCTGTGGACTCGGTGATGTAGAGGGCTGAGCCTTCGGAGACATTGAGTTGCTGGAGTGCTTCTTTAGGCAGGATGATTCCGTAGGAATTGCCGATCTTTCTCACTTTTGTTTTCCGTGTCATGTATAACATATGTTATAACATGGGTGATTTGTCAAGGGGGAATAGAGGAAGGTTAAAGGTTAAAGGAGAAAGGTTAAAGGTTGATGGTTCGCGTATAGAGCCTGTGGCTCACGCGATTTGACCGCGTGCAGCTTTGCTGTTTTACGTGGGGGTTGTTGCCTGCAGCGCATATTACGAATCTACACGAATTTTCACGAATGGTTGGGTGCTTGGGTTGTGGCTTGGTTGATAGATTTTTTTGAACCACGGAAAAAGACTGAATTACACGGAACTTGGTTGATGGAGGCTTTCTCCTTTAACCTTTAACCTTTAACCTTTCTCCTTCTTACTTCCCTACTAAGAGAATACTCCCTACTAAGAAAATTGATCTTCAATCAATGCTTCGCAGAGGTCGATGGTGGCTTGGATGCCTTTTTTGTGGGTGCGTTCGGTGCTGTGGGAGGCGGCTACGCCGGGGCCGATGAGGCCCACGCGCATGTCGTTGCCTGCTGAGAGGGCGGCGGATCCGTCGGAGCCGTAGTAGGGGTAGACGTCTTGTTTGTAGGGGATGTTATTTGCTTTGGCCAGGCGGACTAGGGACTGGCGCATGCGGTAGTCGTAGGGGCCGGTGGAGTCTTTGGCGCAGATCGAGCAGGAGACTTCGTTTCCTTCGCAGGCATCGCCGAGGACTCCCATGTCGATGACGAGGAGGTCTGAGATGGTGGGGGAGTATCCGCAGGTGCCGCCGTGTCCGACTTCTTCGTAGTTGGAGAAGAATATTTCTACGGGGACGTTTTTGTCGACGTATTTTTTGGCGAGTTCCATGAGGACGAAGCAGCCGGCTTTGTTGTCAAGGAAGCGTGATTTGATGAATCCGCTTTGCTTTTCCTCGTAGTTGACGTCGAGGCAGATGATGTCTCCGATGCAGATGCCGAGTTTGTCGATGTCGGCGCGGTTATAGACTTCTTCATCGAGCCTGATGTGCATGTTAGAGAGGTTGCGGTCGGTGGTTTCTCTGGATTTGTTGGTGTGGGATGAGGGATCGTTTAGCAGGATGGTGCCGGTGTATGTTAGATCATCGAGGGTACGGACGCGGACGTATTCACCCTCGGCGCCGGTGAGTGAGAGCCCTCCGAGAAGGGAGAATCTTAGGGTGCCGTTGTTGTTGATGCCTGAGACGATGGCTCCAAGGGTATCGACATGAGCGGCGATCGCTAGTCGAGGATTCTCGCCGAACGTGCAGCGGACTGCTCCTTTGTTGGTTAGAGTGGGCTGAAATCCGAGTTTCTCAAGGTAGCTGACGAGGTAGTCGCAAGCATGATGAGTGAAGCCCGATGGGGAATCAATCTCTAGCAGTTCTTGGAGTGGGGTGTAGTCGTGAGCGGGCATGCCTTTTTTCTAGATGGATACGTTCTAAATATCCATCTAAAAAAGTAGGCTTAGCTGATTCTTAATTTAGTAGGTTCACCGTAGAGCGTTCTGGGAAAGGGTGATTTTTTTGTTTAGGTCATTATTGAGTTTCTCATTCTTGATCGCTTGCTCGAAGTCGTTGAGGTCGATGACTTGAACTTCTGCACCTTTCACTTGATTTGCTGCATAGAATGCGAGTGTTTTGTTGATGGAATTTTTGCTGTTACTTACACCGAGCGCTATTAATTTTTCATATTGATATTGATTCGGTATTAATCTTGTTAGTTATGAATTGTTAGAGATTCAGAGCTTATGATCCTACTTGATCATCGGGTATACTCTTATGTGTCCCGTCACAGAATGGTGCGTTATTTGTCTGTTTGCACTGGCAGAGATAAGCATCGCCATCTTTCTCAGCGGTGAATGCTTTTGGCGCGAATTCGGAGCCTTTATGTTTACCATCACAGAATGGTTGATTCGCTGATTTTCCGCAGGTGCAGAAGTAGTAAGTCTGTCCTTTGGTTAGATTGACTGCTGTTGGTTTGTTGTCGGCTATAATTGGTTTAGCCATGATTTTAATGTGGTTATTTATTGAGAAGTCCGAGGAATTTATCACGAGCGTTCCATAGAAGGAAGGCTGACATGAGAGAGATGGCGATGAGTGCTGGGTCGAGGACGGCACTGCCTCCCTTGATGAAGACATTAACTGCAATGATTCCTACTACGATAGGTCCTAGCAATAGCAAGCCCCAGTTTCTCGTCTTAGGAAGAGCAACCAGAATGCCGCCTGTGATTTCTATTACTTTTACAAAGGTCAAGAAGCCTGATGGTCCAATAGATTTAAAGAATAAAGGAACGAATGGACTATCTGATGGAGCTGGAGCGGGTAGGAAGGAATGAAAATGGTTAATTCCGAAGGTGAGAAATGCTAGGCCTAGTAGACCTCCGATGATGTTTGGTAGTTGTTTCATATTATTAGTTGGTTTATTGGCTTGTTGGTTAGATTTATTTAAGGTCAAAGAGGAGAGCTTCGGTGGATTCTAAGGACGTGATCGTGACGTGACCAGCTTCTTCTGAGCTGATGGCATCGCCTGCTTGGAGTGTGTGCTCATTGATCGTGATGGTGCCTTTGATCATTTGAATCCACATGCCTCTGCCGGCTGCTAGCTCATGAGAAATGCTCTCGTCTGCTTTTAGCTGTAGTTTATAAATGGACACGTCTTGATGGATGGTGGCCGATTGATCTCTGCCATCTTCGGAGATGATGAGTGCCTTGGGAAGTTTGCGTTGCTCCTCATTTGGCTCCCACTCGGTGTAGCTAGGGGTAAGGTTTTGTTTGTTAGGTCGGATCCATATTTGTAGCAGCTGGGTGCTATCGGTTGGTGATGGATTGAACTCAGAGTGCGTGACTCCTGATCCGGCGCTCATGAGCTGGATCATCCCTGGGGTGAGTTTTCTGTTGTTACCCATGCTGTCCTCATGACTCAGTGCGCCGGATAAAACGTAGGAGAAGATTTCCATGTTCTCATGTGGGTGGTTGGGGAATCCTCCACCTGCGGCGATGCGGTCTTGGTTGATCACGCGGAGGCTACGGAAGCTCATGTGATCGGAGTTAAAATATTGCGCAAATGAAAAGCTATGTTTTGCGAGTAGCCAGCCGTGATCCGCTGTGCCACGCTCGTCTGATCTTCTGATGGTGAATGCTGGTTTTATTTCCATGTCAAAATCATAGCCGAAAAGTAGTGGATTTGTCTAATGCGTAGAATGATTGCATGTCATGCCTCCTGGGTATGAGTTAATGTGCTTGGTAGTTATGGTTTACTATGTTTTAATATAGTGATGAATATTCAGCATCTTCGTTATTTTATCGCCGTGGCAGAGGCGGGAAGTATTACGAGTGCCGCAGAGAAGCTACGGATGTCTCAGCCATCACTCAGCAGGCAGATCAAAACATTCGAGGAGGCGCTCAGTTGCCAGCTGTTAGAGCGAGGCTCTAGATCAATCAGGCTGACCAGTAGGGGAGAATCGGTGCGGGACGAGGGGATGAGGATGTTGAAGACGATGGACGCGAACATTCAAAAGATCTGCAGAATCGTAGCGGGTGAAGTGATTCAGATAGGCTATGCTCCAAGCTTAGCAGGAGAGATTTTACAGGCCACTGTGGAAAGCTTTTCTCAATGCCACCCCGGAGTGAAACTAGAACTCAAAGATTGCTCGAATGAGGAGATGAAAGCGGGGTTGCTCTCAGGTTCTCTGGATTTATGCATTGATGCCGCTAGTAAGACGCCCGGGATAGAATGGGTGAGGCTGTTAGAGAAGCCGCTGGTCTTAGCGGTCCCAAAGTCACATGCTCTGCTGAGAGGGAATCCAAACCGAAGGGTGATTAAGGTGGAGGAATTAGAGGGTGCGAGGTTTTTGATTTTTTCACGCTATGATTACCCTGCGGCGTGGCTGGAAGTCACCGACTATTTTAAAAGCTCTGCTGTGGATGTTAAAGTAGCGGGGGAGTTTGATGGGATCGTGAGCATGAGCCTGGCGCTGGAAGCTGGGCTTGGAATAGCACTGGTGACTCGTAACACGGTATTCTCTGATAGAGTGAGGAAAATCCAGCTCAAGCCGATGCCAGATCCAGTCTGTGTGTCTGTGGGATGGAGTAATCACAAGGCGCTAGACGTGGTGACATTGACCTTTGTGGAAGAGCTAAAGCGAGCTGCTGAGCGCTCTCGATCAATCTGATAAAAGGCCTTGTATCTATTTTTCTAAAAGTCATCCTTTCGCAGATATGTTTAAACTACGTAATACACTGACGGTGATCTTGACCGCTCTGTTCTGCTCAGCGTCTCTCTCTGCGGCTGAGCGACCTAATATTTTATTTATCCTCTGTGATGATTTAGGTTATGGAGATGTGGGGGTGTTTTATCAGAACTCTCGTGGGACTGGCCAGCCCTCCTTTAAAACGCCGCATATTGATCAGTTAGCGAAAGAGGGGATGCAGTTGAGAGCGCATTATGCACCGGCTCCGGTGTGCGCGCCATCACGTGCCTCGCTTTTTTTAGGGCAGTCACAGGGGAATGCGCCGGTCAGAAACAATCAATTTGATAAAGCTCTTCCGGATCAACCTACGCTGGCATCTACCTTGAAACAGGCTGGGTATAGCACTGGGCTTATCGGTAAGTGGGGGCTACAGGGGAAAGTGGATCAATCCAAACAGAATCCTGAAGGATGGCCTTCTTATCCTACCAAACGTGGTTTTGACTATTTCCTTGGTTACGTGACGCATGTCGATGGTCATGAGCATTATCCTTTTGAAAATATCCATATGAAGAAGAGGAAAAAGAAAACCAAGCTCTGGGAGCAGGGTGAGGAAATCAGTGGTAAATTAAAAGGCTGTTACACCACAGATCTCTTCACTGCGGCTAGCAAGCGCTTTCTCGTTTTGCACCAGAAGAACAATCCTCAAAAGCCATTCTTCCTCACACTCTCCTATGACACCCCCCATGCGGCTACTCAGATAGCGACGATGCCCTACCCTGATGGATTTGGAGTGAAAGGTGGGATTCAGTGGCTCGGTGAGAAAGGTAAGATGATCAATACGGCAAATGATTCAGTAAACAGCTATATTCATCCGGATTATCAGGAAGAAGATTGGAAGGATGTTTCTAAACGCTATGCCTCATCTGTTAGACGTATGGATAATTCCGTGGCAGATATTGCACAGACGCTTAAGGATCTGAAGCTCGATAAAAACACGCTGGTCGTGTTCACTAGTGATCACGGTCCATCTAAGGAGTCCTATATTAAGGAGCGACTCGACCCTTCGTTCTTCCAATCGTTTGGCCCATTCACCGGCATCAAGCGTGACTGCTGGGAGGGAGGTATTCGTCCAGGTGCTATTGCCAGATGGCCTGCGAAAATCAAGGCAGGGACGATCACTGAGTCACCATCACAGATGCAAGACTGGATGCCTACGTTCTGCGAAATAGCGAAGACTAGCACTCCTGCGATCGCTGATGGAGTGTCACTTATTCCCACTCTAACAGGTGAGGGAAGTGAAGGTTCAGAAATTTATGTTGAATACAGAGTGGGTGGCAAAACTCCAAGCTGCGAACAGTTTCCCAAGGCACGAGCGGGGCAAAAGCGCGGTGAGATGCAAGCAATCCGACAAGGGAAATACAAGGCAATCCGCTACAATATCAAGAGTGGAAATGAGCCGTTCTTAGTCTTTGATCTCACTAAAGACCCAGCCGAAGCTAATGACCTAGCGGGTAAGCCAGGGGTGCCAGATCAGCAGCATTGGTTAGCGGCTGTTGCTCGGCATCATCATAAAAACCCGAGTGCTAAGCGTCCTTATGATGGAGTTGAAATTGCACCTTTCATAGGAGTGAAAACACAAGCGGGAATGAGAGTGACTGAAGCTAAGGTGGGACCGGGGGCAACAACAAAGTATGTCTCACGCGATAGCTATCAACTCAGTGGATTTATTTCGGTGGATCAAGCAGGGGAATACACCTTTTCTGTAGCAAAAGGAGTAAAGGGAATTTTGCGCATCCACAAAATCAATGTGCTAGATACAGACTCAAATGAAGCTTATCCGAATGACAACACGCTTAACCTTGGTGGAGGATTACATCCGTTTACTCTCTTTCTAAAAGAGAGGCCAACTTCTCTAGAAGTGATCCAGTGGAAGGTTAAGGGAGGATCTGAGTTTAAGGCGATAGCGGCGAAGCAGTATTCTCACTAGCGTATCTTTTTAAGATAGGAAGCTGGCTGCGGTAGATCCAGGCTAAGATTGCAGAGGCGACAGCGGTGATCACCGCGAGTATCAAAAGCTCATCGATGATCCCGAGATAGAGATGAGTGGCGATGGCTCCTAGCATTGTGGCAAGAGCGATGGCTGCCCCCCAGCCTGTGAAACGTGGTAGTAATAATAAAATGACGGCGATCAGTTCGACGATACCAGAGCCGATACGCATCAGGGCTTCATCGCTTGGAGTCCCGGGGACGTTTGTTGTGATATTGGTGAATAAGTCTATTGATTCTTTGGCTCCACCGAACTTAAAGAAAAGAGTTTGGAGTAGGATGATGGAGACAACGGCTTTGAGGACCCATGGGGTAAATTTTAGTAGTGTGGTCATAGTGGTTTATGTGATGATGGGAGCGGTGACAAGGGAGTTTATTCCGTGCTAAGTTGTTATTTACCATCTGGCTTAAATTATTTTAGCCTCCGAGTGTGGTAATCGGTAATGGCAACTATTCATCAATCTGCAGGTCTCATTGAAGTGCATCAAGAAATCATCAGCGAGCAGTGGTTCAGGCTTCTCCCGCTCTGGCTGTTAATTCTAAACGAGCTTCAGAAGATGAATCTCTAGATTTATCTGAGAAATCTGTTTATAAGAAGGATATGAATTTAAGGCTGATAGATAAAGATACCGTGAAAGCAACCCTGGCCATGCCGCGCGCCATTGAACTGATGCGTGATGGCTTCATCGCACTTTCTGCAGGTGAAGTAGATAGTCCACTGCGCACCGCCTTAGTGAACGATGCGGGCACTGTCCTTTACAAACCTGCCTACTCAGATGTAGCGGGGATTTTTTGTGCTAAGGTCGTCTCAGTATTTAGTGATAACGTGAATAAAAACTTACCTGTGACCCCTGGGATTATCATCGTTAATAGTGCCGAGACTGGGATGCCAGTGGCTTTAGTAGAGGCTGGTTATCTTACCTCGTTGCGTACCGGTGCAGCCATCGGACTAGCTACAGATCTTATGGCGGCTGACGACGCTAAGATTGCGGCTCTTTTTGGCACTGGTGGACAGAGTGCTCATCAGCTTGAAGCGATGCTGTGTGTGAGAAAGTTTGAAACGATTTATGTTTTCTCAAGAAACCCAGAAAACGCAGTATCATTCTGTAGTGAGCAGGGAGCGTTGGCTAAGAAGGCGGGCTGCACATTGGTGGCAAACCCTGACCGCAGTGTTATTAAACAATGTGATGTGATCACCCTCGCGACGACTAGTCCCACAGCTGTGGTCGCAGATCACGAGCTGCCAGTAAACGTTCATATCAATGCAATCGGGTCTTTAGGTCCAAAGCGCACGGAAGTAGCATCTGAAACCATGCTTAGATCCTACGTCTGTCTAGATCAGCGTGATGCTTGTATGGCAGAAGCAGGTGAGGTCTGTCTTATGAGAGATGCGGGACAGCTTCCTGAGAATTTCTATCCAGTGGAGTTAGGAGAGCTCGCCGCAGGAAACTATCAATCACCAAAGACTGGAGTTAGGGTGTTCAAATCTGTAGGTAATGCAGTACAAGATCTAGTATGCACCGCAGAGATCCTGAAGATAGCTGAGGAAAAGAGCCTCGGGGCGCAAGCATCACTTTAATTGAAAAAAACAAAAAAATCTGCAACTATGTGCGGAATAGCGTGTTTATAGTTTCATAAGAGCGGAATTAGGCTTTTGAAATCACTAAATACTAACCAACAAATATTATGAATAAAACACTAGTAATGACAATGTCAGTAGCTCTATTTGGGTTCTCAGGACTCGCTATGGCTAAGGAAGACGGCGGTAAGTGCCGTAAAGGTGGCGATATGCGCAAGCAAATGATGGAGAAATACGACACCGATGGTGACGGCAAGCTCTCTGACGATGAGAAGAGCACAGCCAAAGCCGCCTGGATGGGCAAGATGAAGAAGAAAGTCGATACCGATGGTGACGGCGAAGTTTCTGATGAAGAGAAGAAAGCATTCCGCGAAAAAATGGGTAATCGCAAGCGCGGCGGATGGGGTAAAAGAGGAGGAGAGCAAATGAAAAAGAGACTCCTTGAGAAATTTGATAAAGATGGAGACGGTGAGCTCTCAGATGTTGAGAAGACCGCTGCTAAGGAAGCAATGAAGGGAAGACATCAAGAAATGAAAGAGAAGATGACTAAGATGAAGAATGACTTCATGGCTAAGCATGACACTGATGGTGATGGCGAACTCTCAGACAATGAGAAGTCTGCAATGAAGAAGACCTTCGAGCAAGCTCATGAACTGTTCAAGGCAGAAATGCTTACGAAGTATGACAGCGATGGCAACGGAGAGCTCTCAGAAGCCGAGCGCGAAGAAGCTCGTGAGGCTGAGAAGCAAGACATGGTTGATAGATTCGACGAAGACGGCAGCGGTGAGCTAGAAGGTGAAGAGCGCAAAAAAGCTGGTGATTGGATGTTACAGAACCGCCCATTCAGACTGATGCACCACCTCAAAGGCAAGCACGGCTGCAAAAAAGGTGATAAAAAAGACGGCGAGCGCAAAGGAAGAGGCGAGCGCACAGAAAAAAGAGGCGAAGGATAATCCTGAACAATCTTTTCTTAAAGCCTTAAGAAAAACATTTTAATACAAGGGAAGCTTCTAACGAGGCTTCCCTTTTTTATTGCCTGAGGTGCTTATACCATCTTCACAGTTATTCTGGATTAATAGTAATATTCTAAGTCTTTTGGGGATTCACCAGTGATCCTCCTGAGAAGCTGAAGAACTGATGTTGATGCGCCGTGCTACTGGGTGAATATCTGATAGAGCTGAATCTCACTTTCATTCATGAAGTAGAGATTATCAGGGTCAGCGGCGTTGATGGTGAAGAAGTAGAAATCATTAGCAAGTTGGCTACCCATTCCGATGCTTAGAAAGTAGTTGATATAGTGATCATGGACACTGTTATTTTCAGGGTAGTCGGCAGCTTGATTGCCGTCAGAGTCTGCCCAGGCGTGGACACCTATTGAGGTATTAAACCCTCTAGTTCGTTCGCGTCCAGCGAGAAAGAGATCCACGGCACCTGATGCGATGATTCCGTTGTCTAAAATATGAGTGTTGAGATTCAGATCGCTGAGACGTTTACCGATCTGGAGATTGACGTCATCATCTAAAGAGCCTGGAGCTTGATCAAAGAGGATAGTTGCTATCTCAGGGTGCTCGTTGAGCATCTGAGTGAACTGCGAAAATGAGTTGCTATCGATCGTGCCGTCTAATGTGGCAGATCGATGATCATTCGATACATAAAATGGAGGAAAATCATGCTGGTCTAGGTTATCACTGTATCCAAAGTTACCGCTTTCATCACAGGAGTTGAGGGTAACCAGCGATGAGCATAGGGTTAGTAGCTGAAATAATAGAATCGCAAAATTTCTCATGGTAGTCTATCAGTGCATTGACTGACTCTCGCTGTCAATAAATTACTACTTCCTGCGCTTGTAGGACTTATTCCTCGGTGTAGAGCGAGCTGCCTTTGGAGGGGCTCTGCGAGCGGCTTTCTTAGCTTTCACCGGTGAGCTGCGGTGTCCTTTAGATTGTTCTTTAGGATTGGTCTGTAGCATCTGAATGTCTTCTTCAGATAGCTCTGCCCAGCGTCCAGTTTCTAGCCCGGTATCGATGATCATACCGATACGCACACGGACGAGCCTCACTACATTGAGATTGAGTGCCTTGCACATTAGACGAATCTGGCGTTTCATGCCGGTCTCTAGTGTGACGAGCATTCTTCTTGGAGAAAGTCGCTTTACGGACTTAGCTTTAGCGCGTGGCATTCCTTTACCGATGAATACGCCGCGCAAGAATGCGTCTAATACATCATTTTCATAGGCTTGATTGGTGGTAACAAGATATTCTTTTTCGACACTCTGTGATGGGTGGGCGAGTCGCTGAGCGAGGTCGCCATCATTGGTAAGGACGATGAGTCCCTCGGAATCCTGATCCAGTCTGCCTACGTGGTTAAGATGCCTGAGTGTGGGAGGGATGAACTCATAAATAGTATCGCGTTGTAGCTCGTCATTCTTAGTGCAGACGCAACCTCTAGGCTTATTGAAGATGATAGTTTTGACCTGTTTGGGTTGGACGCGTTTGCCATCAATCTTTACAAAGTCTTTGTCGCTGACTTTCTGCGAGAGGTCAGTGCATGTGTAGCCATTGAGCTGAACTAGACCATCTTGGATAAGCTGATCACATTTACGGCGTGAGTCGATACCACATGAGGCGAGGTATCTGTTCAGGCGAAACTCTTCATAAACTTCTGGTAGAAATTCATCTGAATGATTTTCTGAATGATCATCTGAACTAGGCTGGTCTTCTGGTGTGGTCATGGTCTTGATGCTTGAACTTGATGCTTGAACTATTGCTGCGGTAGCAGGCTACTATTGCTAGGTTAGTGAAATATGGGGAGAAAGAAAGCCCGCAAGGCGAATGAATCGCTAAGCGGGCTTGTCGAAATGTTTGTTTAGATAACTGAGAGTAAAGTAGGTGACTACTTTACTAATCAGATGATTTAGTTTTAGGCAGACCAGTCGGTGACTGTCCTTCTGTCCATAAACCGCGTTCCCTGAGTGCTTTGACGCGCTCGAATCGCTTCATAACTGATCGTTTACCTGCTGCGGTACCTTGTGCTTTGAGACTTGAATGCTTTGACATAATGAAAATTGTTTGGTGTGAGGGGTTTTGATAGTGCGAATTCTGAGGTTTGGCAACTAGAAAGTGAGATAAAGATGACTAAATGTGAAATTATGAGATAAATAGCCCCACAGCAATGTGTGTAATATTTTTTTCTTCTATTCTTACCTGGTTGATATCCAGCCAATGCACGTTCTTGTTGTCTACAAACCCGTGAATAATTTCGTTAATTTCATTGTTGCGGATGCGACCTACGTCCTCGGGCGTGTCGCCATGTAAGCGGCTGTTTTCGCGAGCACTTTCAGTGAAGGCCAAAGAGAACACTGCGGACTCACTAGCCGCAAAAATTTCGTCAGTAAGCACGTTGGTTAGATCAAAATCTAAACCTGTTGTATTGACTCCTCCTATAGCAGACACAAAATCGCTTCAGCCAGCCAAGTCTCCAGATACTTAAGCAATGATCAAATTAGGAGAAGAAAAAGATGAATCACGCTTCAAGACATCGTGCAACGAATCCAGAGTGATGTGACCCATGCCAGTATTTAAAATAGTCATATTGAACGTGGCACCCGCAACATCGAGCATAAATATCGAGTCGTTGGCCACTTTGGTGATGTGGACTTTGTCGCTTTTTCTGGTATCGCTTCGCCTTTAGTAAAGTCTGGATTAGCGGGTTGGTTCTTCGGTGCTGCATTGAGCTGTTGACCAAGAGCTAGCCCGATCCAAGCTATCGGCAAGATTAATTTCAGGCTATTCATAGCGATATGATTTTTATTGAATATCATGCAAGTCTAACGCGGATATTATATCCTCGATAGTTATTACGTTTAAACCGAAAACCAAATCTACTTGATTGCCTACCCGCTTCATGGTGAGGTTTTTATGGGGATAAAAAAACATAGCCCGGCTAAATTTGGGCTATGAATCAATGATTCGTTTTGTGAAGTGATTGCTTGGAATTAGTCGCCTCCACTAGCAAATGCCATGAGGATATGGAGGATGTACCAGAAGAGTAATGCGATTGAGGCAAATAGTCCAAGTGATGCAGCAACGTATTGATTGGCGTTATAATGGTGAATGATATTGCTGGTGCTATAAAGCACGCTAATAGATGCGAATAAGATCATACCTGCTGAGAACCAAATACCTAAATCAAGAGCTCCCCCTGAGACGTAAGAAACCAAAATGAGACCAATGATAATGAAAGAGCCTATTTTTAGAGATCCGCTTAAGAATGAGAAGTCTTTCTTGGTGGTAAAGGCAACGAAGGTGATCCCGGCAACAAGTGCACCAGTTAGTATGCCGGCCTTTAAAATAAGCCCTTCAAAAGGGGTGTAAGCACTCGCTATGTAGATTATAGGCAGGAACATGATCGCCCATGCAATGACACCGAGGCTTAAGCCCAGGTATTGCTTTTGGATAGACGTATTACTGAGGGCCCATTTGTTAGCAAGGTATGATGTGGCCAAGAATAGCACCACCATTATGATTTTGCTCTGGCCAGTATTAGCCATCGTCATGGCGAGACTCTGGACGGTTGGAATCTGGAGTAATAACCACTCTAAAACTGCAAATGCAGCGATAGCCCCAGCAAGGTGCATATAGGTTTTACGGATGAATCCTGCCCTGATATTCTCTGACTGCGCCGCCACTGAGTAGGGTGATGCGTATGAGGTCAGATTATTGACTTGGTTATTCTGAATGGTGAAACTTGGCATAGTTTTAAACGTAATTGATATAAATATAATAGGGCGTTAAGGATACGCAACGAAAATTTTAGAGATAATTATGGACGATTGGTTCGAAAAGAGACAGGTTGCTATGGTTATGAAAATAGTGAAAAATGTTTATCAAGCATGTGGATTTTTTCTTGTTATGATCTCTAGTTGTATGATTGCAGTTGCGGTTGATGCAGAATTTACCGAATACAAAGATTGTGAGCTCATCCGTGAAGACTGGAATGATGGAGACAGCTTTCATGTGAAATTAGCGGATGGAACAAAGAAGGTGTTTAGACTCTATGGAGTGGATTGTGTAGAGACCAGTGACAAAGAGGTATACATGAAGCAGCGGCTAGATGCTCAGGCGTACTATTTTGGTGTCTACCGCAATGATGATGCGGATAGAAGGTATAAACGACTTAAACAAGAGGGAGATAAAGGGACACAAGAGATGAAGAATTTACTCAGTAAGCCGTTTACCGTGATCACTCAGAACAGGAATGCTAGAGGTAAGTTTGGAAACCGTTCTTATGCCTATGTGCTCACTAATGATGGTGCTGATCTTGGTAAGCTTTTAGTGACGGCGGGCTTGGCGAGAGTTTATGGGTTTAACGACGACTTACCAGATGTGGATGAAGGCTCTTACGGAATTGAGTTATATGACCTAGAAATGACTGCAATAGGTGAAAGAAATGGTATTTGGAGACTCACTGAGTGGCGAGATTTAGCGAAAGAAAGAATTGAATATCGTAAACTGACAGGGAAAATCAATATCAACAACGCGAAAGATGATGCTGCCACCATCGTGCTTATAACTGAGCGCTCTGGGGTGAAGGAAAGTGATGTGAAATCCCTGTTAGCTGAACGTCCAGATGGAGGCTACAAAAATGGTAAAGACTTCATGCGCGTAAAGGGGATTGGTGAGATAACGGCTAAGAAATTAGCCGCTGTTCTGAAATTCAAGTAACCTTACTTGAGATGTTTTTTTATTAGAGGATTCCTGTCACTATGAGAATAATGAGAATACTATAAATACTTGCTTCTGGTGAGGGAGTCTGTTTTATTCTGTGCAATACTTCTGTGCTAAGCAGAATATGAGTAGAAACATTTTTATAAAATTTCAAACTATCTATCTATGGCCATTCCACAATCTACCATAGCGCTCGTCTATGACTATGACCAGACGCTCAGTCCCCGCTACATGCAGGACGATGTCTTATTCCCAGAGTTTGGGATTAATCCCGAGTCGTTTTGGGAGAAATGCAACGTCCTAGTGAAAGAGAAAAAATGGGACGGTGAACTCGCTTATCTCAAGTGTCTTCTAGACTACCTAGCCATGGATGGTGTCTCAAATGATCGCCTCACCGAGCTGGGAGCAAACCTGAGTTTCTTCCCAGGACTCCCTGAGATGTTCGAGGAAATAGAAGGTCTCTGCCTTACAGACCTGCACAAGGCAGCGGGGATAAAAGTGGAGCACTACATTGTTTCCTCTGGGCTGAAGGCACTTGTTGATGGTAGTCGACTCGCTAAGCATTTCAAGAAAATCTATGGTTGTGAATTTGGCGAAGATGAAAATGGAGTCATTAGTTTCCCTAAGCGCGCTATCTCACACACGACCAAGACCCAGTATCTCTTCCGAATTAATAAAGGACTGCTAGAGTATGGTGAGGATGTTAATGACCATATGCCAGAAGGTGTGCGGCCCGTGCCATTCGAGAATATGGTTTACGTGGGAGATGGCCCTACCGATGTCCCATGCTTCACGGTGATGCAGAAAAATGGCGGTCACGCTATCGCGGTTTACAATCCTGATGATGAGACCAATCGTAGCTTCGACAAGTGCTTCCAAATGTGTGCTCATGCGAATCGTGTTAAGCACATCGCACCTGCTGACTACAGGCGCGGCAGCCATCTTCGACTGATTCTTGAAAAAATGGTTAGGGAAATGGCCGATAATATTCTATCAAAGCGTCAGAACGAGGTTGATAGTGGTAAGGTTTCTGCCCCACAATTTTAGAAAAAATCCGCAAAACTAGCATGATTAGATGAGCAACAAGAATAATTTTCATTTCGTAGGAGTATGCGGCACCGCCATGGGATCAGTGGCAGCAGCAATGAAGGCAAAGGGCTATCAAGTCACTGGATCAGATAAAAATGTCTATCCGCCCATGTCCACCTTTCTGGAGGAGCAGGGGGTTGTGATTTCATCAGGATATAAGGCAGAGCATATCCCCGCAGATACGGATGTCATCGTCATTGGAAATGCGATCTCTCGCGGAAATCCGGAGGCAGAAGAAGCTCTCAACCGAAAACTTCTCTACTGTTCACTCCCAGAAATACTCAAGGATAACTTCCTCAGAGGAAAGCGCAATTTAGTCGTTTCAGGAACCCACGGCAAAACCACTACCAGCTCTATGCTAGCTTGGATATTAGAGTCTGCTGGTAAGAATCCTAGCCACATGATCGGCGGGATTCCTAGTAATCTTGGTAAAGGCGCTCGCTTTACAGATAGTGAGTTCACCGTGCTAGAGGGTGATGAATACGACACCGCATTCTTTGATAAACGCTCAAAATTTCTCCACTATCTCCCAGAGGTAGTCATCATGAATAACATCGAGTTTGATCATGCAGATATTTATGACAATATCGATGAAATCAAACTTACCTTCGAGCGACTACTAAAAATCGTGCCACAAAACGGCATCGCCTTTATTAACGGCGATGATCCAAACTGCCGCGACGTGGCAGAAAAAGCGCCAGCGCCAGTGAAACGAGTCGGACTAGGAGAAATGAATGACATCCTCATCGAGGATGTTAACTATGATGGCGATTTGAGCAGCTTCACTTTAACAGGTGAGCGCTACACCGTCCCCATGTCTGGTGAATTCAACATTAGAAACGCCGCCATGGCTGTCAGTGCGGCGCTCTTCTCTGGTCTGAATTCTGATGAAATACGCGAGGGGCTATTAAGTTTCTCAGGCATTGCCAGAAGACAGGAGCTCAAAGGCGAAGCTGGGGGAGTGAAAGTCATCGATGACTTCGCCCACCACCCCACAGCCATCGATCTAGCTATCGACGCCTTGAGACAGCGCTTTCCGAGCGATAATCTCTGGGTCGTGTTCGAGCCGAGGTCTAACACCACGCGCCGTAAAATTTTTCAAGTGCCACTGGCAGACGCACTCTCAAGAGCGGATAAAGCCATCGTGGCAGGAGTCCCAGATCCAGAGAAAGTAGATGAGCACGATCGTCTAGACCCGCGCCAGCTCGTCTCCGATGTGAAGGCACAGGGAACAGAAGCCTGGTTCATCGATGAGGTGGATGACATCGTCACTCACGTGGCAGCAGAGGCGAAGCCTGGCGACGTAGTGGCGGTCCTGAGTAACGGAGGATTCGGTGGGATTCATGAGAAACTATTAGACGCCTTGGCTAAATAATCATCTCAATGTTACCAGATCTCATCACTACTATTCCAGGACCTAAGTCACTTAAATTGGCTGGGGAACTTCGTAAATACGAGAGTCACAACGTGACCTATACGGCACCCGACTGGCCGGTATTCTGGGAGCGTGCTAGTGGGACTAATGTTTGGGATACTGATGGGAATCGGTTCATCGATCTCACCAGCGCGTTTGGAGTGGCGGGGCTGGGGCATGGTCATGCGCCACTGACGGAGGCGATGCGGAAGCAGTCAGAAAAGCTCATCCACGCGATGGGTGATGTCCATCCCACTGAGTTAAAAGTGGAAGTCTGTAAGCAGCTCTCAGAAATCACTTTTGAACGCTGGGGGCAGGGGATAGGGAAGTCTATATTATCGAATTCTGGGTCTGAAGCCGTAGAATCCGCACTCAAGACAGCTTTTATCGCCACCGGTAAGCCTGGGGTGATCTGCTTTGATAACGGCTACCATGGATTAGGCTACGGAGCACTCATGGGTAGTGGGTTTGAGAAGTTCCGCAAGCCCTTCGAGGCACAGCTTCCAGATCTGAGGCTAGAGGTAAGTTTTCCCTCATCGGTGAAAATGTTAGATTCCGTTAGGGCAGAATTAGAATTAGTCGATGCAGATAAATATGGAGCATTACTTGTGGAGCCGATCCAAGGACGCGGGGGGAAGATCATCCCGCCAGCGGGCTTTCTGGCGCTACTCAGAGGGTGGTGTGATGCGAATAACGTGATCCTTATCTTCGATGAGATTTACACCGGATTTAACCGCACTGGCAAACTCTTTGCTTGCGAGTGGGAAGGGATTTATCCTGACCTCATCTGCCTAGGGAAAGCGCTCAGTGGTGGCTATCCTATCTCTGCTTGCGTGGGAAAATCTGAGATAATGGACAATTGGCCAGTTTCTCCCGGAGAGGCATTACACACCAGCACATTTCTGGGTAATCCAGTGGGCTGTGCGATGGCAGTTGAGGCGCTAAATATCCACAAAGACGAGTCCGTAGCAGCCGATGTCCATAAGCAGGGCGAAGAACTCATGGTGATGCTCAGAGAGATCAGCTCACCACTGATCCACGAGATACGCGGACGCGGGCTAATGATCGGCATAGAGCTAAAGCATTCCGACGATTCACCAGCGGGTGACATAGCGGGGCAGATCCTTAGTCAAATGCTGGCCAGAGGCATCATTATGCTAGCTGATGGTAGAGACGGAAACGTCCTCGGCTTTACCCCTCCATTCGGCCTTAAACTGGGTGAAATGGTCTTCGTCGTGGATTGCTTGCGTAAGATTTTAGTTGCCTTTTAGAACAGTCTAAGCTCGATTATTCCCTTTTCATCTGCTCTAAATATCATAGTTTAGAGTTAGATTAACCAACAATAATACGATGATATTTAATTATAAAACAATGGTTGCTGTCTTTATAGCAGTTCTAGTGAGTGGCTCAGCTGTGGCTCAGTCAGCAGATCTTACGATGAAATGGAAGCCTGATCATGAATACATTATCAAGCAGAGCATCGGAGTCGATATGACCATGCCTAACCCACAAGGAGGTGGTGATATTGCGACCAAAATGACCATGGTGATGGGCATGAAGGGACCTTCTTCGAATGATGAAAAAGGAACTATCGTGAACATGAAGTTAGATGCCATTTCCATGAATATGAATATGGGTGGAAATAATATATTGAGTTATAACTCCACTAAGCCAAACCCAGATAGCCCTTTGGATAAGGCGATGGCTCCCTTGCTAGAACTGAAATTTAAGACACTTTTCGGAAGAGACGGCAAGTTTATCGAACTAAAGGACTTCGATGAAAAGCTACTGAAGCCAGAAATGGGACTCACCAAGGACTCACTTGAAAGCATCATTAAGCAGCAGTCACTGATGATCCCACATCGCGAAGTGAAAGTGGGCGAGATCTGGAAGGCCACGCTGTTGACGCCGATGAAAGGGTTTGAGGGTGGACTCTCGTGTAACTATGATTTTAAGTTAGTCTCATTAAAAGAAGTGGAAGGAAAGCAGATAGCAAGAATCGAATTCATAGCAGATATGGATAAAGTAAAGGTCAAGCAGAATGGCGTAGACATGGTCATGAGCGCTAAGAGCATTGATGGCTATTACCTATTTGATGTCAAAGATGGGCAGTTCACAGAGAGTAAAGTATTCTTCGATATGGTAGCAGAAGTCCAAGGTGTGGAAATGATGATGCAGATGAATATGACGATTGAGTCTGGCAATAGTGAGCTCAAGAAATAATTTGATTCATAAAAGACCCTGTTGAGATTAGCATTGCGTAAAATAAATCAAAATCGCCTTGCATCTTTTAGCGTTGAGGCGTAACACATGCCCACTGAAGAGTAAACGCTCCTATAGCTCAGCTGGATAGAGCACCGGTTTTCTAAACCGTAGGTCACAGGTTCGAATCCTGTTGGGAGTACTCTTTTTTCTGCTCATTATCACATCTATGATAATGAGCATTTTCTTGTCCCTGAAGGTGGATTCGATGAAGATCTCATGCGATTTATTTTACAACGACTCTTTAATTGACTTCTATTGTCAGCGAGGCTAGTGACGGCAGTAAAGTTATCTTGTGTATATTTTCACATGATGCTATATTCACTTTCCAATATTCAATCTTACAACCAAAAATGATCGGTCCTATTTCTCAGAAGTTATTTGCTAAGGCAAAAGAAATCATTCCTGGCGGGGTTAATTCTCCTGTTAGAGCATTTAAAAACGTCGACGGTGACCCGTTTTTCGTGAGGAAAGCGCATGGTAGCCGGATCACGGATGTGGATGGGAAGACTTATATCGACTACATAGGCACTTGGGGGCCAGCTATTTTAGGACATGCACCGCTGGTGATAACGCAGACGATCCATGAGGTGGCGAAGGATGGAATTTCATTTGGATGTCCAAATCCTTGGGAAATAGAGATGGCTCAGACGATAGTGGACTGGGTTCCTAGCGTGGAAAAAGTGCGTATGGTGAACTCTGGAACGGAGGCTACCATGTCTGCTGTCCGGCTGGCACGTGGCTACACTGGACGCGATAAGGTGATTAAGTTTGAGGGCTGTTATCATGGTCATGTGGATCATCTTTTAGTTTCTGCTGGTTCTGGCGCACTGACGCATGGCGAGCCAGATAGTGCGGGAGTTCCTAAAGATTTTGCGAAGCATACCATCACGGTTCCTTTTAATAAGCCTGAGGCTGTGGAAGCAGTTTTCAAGGAAATAGGAGATGAGGTTGCGGCGATTATTCTGGAGCCAATCCCAGCGAACGCGGGACTGATTATGCCTAAGGAAGGCTTCCTAGCATTCCTCAGAGAAATAGCCACGCGCTATGGTGCGGTGCTGATTTTTGATGAGGTGATGACCGGCTTCCGTGTAGCACGGGGCGGGGTGCAAGAGCTAATGGGAGTCACTCCAGACCTTACTTGCATGGGGAAGGTCATCGGCGGCGGTTTACCGGTAGGGGCATTTGGTGGTAAGGCAGAAATTATGGATTGCTTGGCTCCGGATGGACCAGTCTACCAAGCAGGAACACTCAGCGGAAACCCACTCGCAATGGCGGCAGGGCTAAGGCAGCTTAGGGAAATGGAGAAGGCTAAGGGTTGGGATCAATTAGAAGCCATTGGCGCTAGACTCGAAGATGGAATCCGTGTGTTGCTGAAGGAAAATGGGCTCAATTATCAGTTGAACCGTGTAGGATCGATGTTCTGCTTGTTTTTCACAGATAAAGAAATCGTCAATATGGATGATGTTCAAGGGGCAGATATGGAAGCATTTAAGCGGTTTTTCTGGGCGCTGCTAGACGAGGGAGTTTACTTTGCACCGAGCCCGTATGAGACAGGATTTATAAGTATGGCACATAGTTTTGGCGATATTGACGACACGCTGGATGCTATAGGGAAGGCAATGAAATTTATTTAAACAATTAAACAATTAAACAATCAAAAAATTATGAGAGCAAAAGACATGATCATCGAAGTAGAGGCCAAGGAAAAACCGATTTTCACTAATGAGACTGAGCGTTGTCTCTGGCTCGCAGGGATGGGCAGATGGGATGAGGCGCATGCATTCGTTGAGAAACTCAAGGAGCCTGCTTCATCATGGATTCATGGCATGCTTCACCGTCAAGAGGGTGATCTAGATAACGCGAAATACTGGTATCATAAAGTAGATAAGAGAGTTCCTAAAGAGACTGTGAGCTTTATGGATGAGTGGAAAGAGATCGTCAGAGAGCTGTTGACTTAGAGGGTCAAAGCAATGACTAATACCATTTGCTCTTTCCCCAGTCGGCTTTACTGCACTTTCAAATCATTCCATCAAACGATCAATCCAGTATCACTGTGAGGATGGTATAATAAACGTTCCTAAGGATCCCAGACCGTCACACACCTAAAGCGGCTAAAACCGCTATCTTGGTAGACTCAGATGGAAGCAGGCGCCTTTAGTTTTAGATCTCTTGGCGATGGTTAGGTCGCCGTGCATGGCCTTGGCGAGGCGTTTGCAGAGTGCTAAGCCTAAACCAACTCCTGGCTTGGTGTGGGCTGCCTCGTTTGCTGATTTATGGAATGGCTTGAAGAGCCGCTTCTGCTCGGAGCGGGCAATTCCGTCGCCTTGGTCACAGACTTGGATATTGATTTTCTTGTTCCTCACTTCAGCGAGCAGGGTGATTTCTTTTCCGTGTTCATCAGATGAGGCATACTTACAGGCGTTGTCCACGAGATTGAAGATGATTTGTTCTACAGCGGTAATGTCGATGTGGAGGGGCTCATCGGATGAGCTGTCAGAGAAGATGGTATTGACAAACATTTCATCTTCTTGGGCACGTTCATTTAGTCGCGGTTCGATGCGTTGGATGAATGCATAGAGTGAGATGGTTTCCACCTTTGCTTTGGCACTACCTCGCTCAATTTGAGAATAGGAAAGCACATTTTCGACTAAGTGTGTGAGGCGCTCTGACTCATGCTTGAGCGTGTTGAGGTAGTGTTGCTGTTTTTCTTTATCCTTTACCATGCCAGATGATAACAGGTCTGAGTAAAGCCTGAATGTGGTCAGAGGTGTTCTTAGCTCATGGGTGACGGAGGAGACGAATGCGGCTCTCCGTTCAGACATTTTCAACACACTTTTCAACATGAAAAAGCAGGCGATGATCGCCAGAACTGCACCTAGCCATGCAAGCCCGATGGGTCCGTTCAAAAAGTCGATAGGGTTGGGTTTTATCAGTGCGAGATCATTATGGATGAGACGTAGCGGGATACTCAACATCGTGGTTTCGTCTCCTTTTGTCTTGTGTCCCTTTAGTAGGTTGATGATGTTTTGCTTTGCGGGGACGATTTTAGCATGTGGGAAAAGGTCATGGATTTCGGCAAGTAGTTTTTCGACGAGGATATCTTTATTGAGCCAAACTCCTTGGACGCTATCGTTATTAAATGCGCGTGCTTTGCGTACTAGCATGAGTTCACCATCGAGCCACAGAGGGCTGAAAGGAGTAGAAAATGGCTCTGCTATATTATGGGGATATTGATTATTCTCAGAATTCCTTGGAGTTGCTGGTTTAGAAGACTTAGAGGTAAGTTTGTCCTTGATCTGCTTGATGCTATTAGACCATTCCTGAGTACGCTTATTACTAGAAATTCTTGCCACCGCTTTCTTTCGGCTACCTTTATCAGCGAGGGTGAGCTTCTGTTGCTCACTAGGAGTATTGATTAATGCGTCAATAGTCCCTTGGCTTTTGGTGTTTTGAGAATAATTATTATAGCTGAAGTCTTGTTTCAATGGTGTATCGACCTGATCTAGTTGGGCTGCACCCCAATTAACGAGTGATACATGGGCAGCTGCGCAAGTGAGTGATCTGTTATCGCTGTTCGGCAGTATGGAAGACGCCGATTCGTCTGTTTTCGCTGCGAGAATGCCTTTGAGCTGATCCAGTTGTTGGCTGTTTCGTATGTTGTATGAAGCATCGATACTATTCCCTATCAGGTAATCATTTCCATAGACCTGTGGAGAGTTTACGGAATGTCTTTTATTCGGTTCTAGGTTCCAGTAGAGAATCGCAGTCTCAGGAGTCCTGTAGTAGAATGGATTCACATTGCTCGTCAGGGCAGGGTCAGGATGAGTGACGAGCTCCGGGTTCTTCAACTCATAGACTGAACGATCATCCTCATCGGCAATGATTGAAGCAGCCAGGGTGTCTAGCCGCCACATGGCAAGCCTAATACGGCCCTCGCGGTGGGCATCCACTATCTCTTGTGAGTGCTGGGTGTCTTTCTGAATCATCCCATTAGTGATGACTCCGAAGGCGGTTAATACAATGATCACACAGAGTGCTGCGATGATCCAGATAGTGGATGTTTTGGTCATATCATTATGACGCGATCATGTACCCTTTACCTCTTACGGTTTGAAGGATACTTTGGTTATCGTCTTTGAGTTTATTTCTGAGGTGCGCCACATGCATATCGATAGTGCGGGTGTTAATGCCTTTTGGGTCTAGATTCCAGACTTGTCTTAGAATTTCATCCCTAGCGATGGCTCTTCCTGAGTTAGAAACGAGGTAGAGAAGTAGCTCAGATTCTTTATCTGAGAGATCCTCCTTAGTGTTGTCTTCTGAGTAGAGAATTTCTCTCCTTGAGAAGCTAGCGATACCCTTGGTGAAGTGAAATTCCTTCACTCTTGGAGCACGTTCATTACTGCGACGTAGCACCGCATCCACTCTGGCTAGCAGTTCGCGCACGCTGAATGGCTTCACGACATAGTCATCAGCTCCCATTTTCAGTCCTTGGACTCGGTCCGCCTCTTCTCCGCGAGCGGAGAGGATAATGACCGGTTGCCCAGGTCGGTTGCGTTTAAGCGCCTCCAGAACCTCGAAGCCACTGTGATGCGGCATGACTAAATCCAGTAATAATAAGTCATACTGGGTGGATAAAGCGTAGTTCATGGCCTGCCTTCCATCCGCTGCTGCCATCACGTGGTAGCCTGAGAATGTTAGAGCGTCGACCACGCCCTGCCTTACAGCTGGGTCGTCTTCTGCGACTAGGATTGTAGTTGTATTCATGGTGTGACGCTAGCATAGACATAAATCGAAGTCTACTTTGTAAAGAGTATGTAAAATAGGAGATATAGAGCCTATTATTGTATATATACCAGCTGTGTTACTGGGATTTCTTAGCCCCTAGGCTAAGATCACATCAAGGCTGTGAGCTCATGAGATAAATGGAATGTGAGAAGAAAAGTACGTTTTTTATGACTGATCTAGATAGTGACTGAGAGATTCACGTAGTGTGATTCTGGCGCGGAATAGCTGGCTTTTGACCGCAGAGATGGATAGCTCTAGGACGTCTGCGATCTGATCGTAAGGCATTTTTTCATAGCGTCTTAGAATGACCGCGAGCCTTTGTTTTTCTGGTAGATTATGGACAGCCTTATCGACTTCGTTTTTCAACTCAGCCTGAAGGATTTCTTGATCCGGGCAGCTAGCGTACTTATCCTCTAGCTGGCTAAAACTATTCTCTTGTTGTTCCTCCAGTGAGTGTTCTTTCCTTCGCTGCTTGCGTTTGGTTTCATTAAAGACGAGATTTCTGGTGATAGTGTAAAGAAAGGTGGTGAATTTAGCTTTTACTTCGTATCGTGGAGCACTGTTCCAAAGCCGGATGAATACCTGTTGCGCTATGTCCTCTGCTTCAGAAGAATTCCCCAACATTTTAGCAACCGTTCCAATCACCGCCTTTTGATGTAGTTCTATCAATTCCTGGAATGCATCCTCAGCTTGGCTCCCACCGAGCTTTACGCGCAGCATTAGCTCCACATTGACGGCATTTTCGTCATCTGGTGGGATGGCTGAGGTTTTAGGGATAAGCATAATGTAACTTTAAACAGCCATGTAGGCAATAAGTTGCAGAAAATTTACGCTTCTATGACATCCGGCTCTGATGTCTCTTTTGATGCTCGCAGATCTAGATAAGCGTGGATTTCATCGGCAGGAGTATGCGCTCGCATGAGTGTCTCGCCCACCAGCACTGCATTCGCACCCGCGTTAAGAACACGCTGAGCATCGGAAGCCGTCCTGATACCAGATTCACTGACAAGAATGACATTGTCCGGCACCTCATCGACAAGTTTTTCTGTTATACCTAGATCCGTCGTGAAGGTCTTTAAATTTCGATTATTGATACCGATGAGATCTGCACCGAGATCCAGCGCCGTTTCCATTTCTGGTAAATCATGCACTTCTAACAGCACATCCAGCTGGAAGTCCCTCGATATATTATAAAGCCTTTTGAGCTTCTCAGCATCCATCGCAGCAGCGATCAGAAGCACTGCATCTGCACCAGCGATCACAGCCTCATAGATCTGTGCCTCATGGACGATAAAATCTTTTCTCAAGCAGGGGATAGAAGACTCGCGGGCGATCCTAGCGAGATAAGAGAGATGCCCTTTAAAGAAATGCTCATCAGTGAGGATAGACATACAGTTAGCCCCTCCGTTGATGTACATTTTAGCCTGGCGCACGGGGTCGAAGTTGGGATCGATGATTCCGGCAGACGGAGATGCCTTCTTTACCTCTGCGATGACGGCGAGTCGATCAGGTCCGAGATCTAGCGCGGATCTAAATCCTCTAAATTCGTTCCTCTCCAGCGCAGCAGCGCGGAGTTTGGCAGTGCGGGGAATAAGGGCTTCGACCTCTTTATTCTTGTGATTGATGATTTCAGTGAGCTTGTCCACATTCACAAGCTAGATGCTGAACGGAGCTTGTAAATACGATTTTTTGACAAAAAATGCTTGCCGATCGCACCAGATCATGTAGAAAACGCCTCGCCTCTACTGATAGAGCTGACAGAAATGCTAGCAATGGATGAAGAGGCACAATATAATGATGGATCGCAGTAAAATGCGGGTGTAGCTCAGTGGTAGAGCGTGACCTTGCCAAGGTCAATGTCGAGAGTTCGAATCTCTTCACCCGCTCCAGCGAATGATTGCTGGAAATTCCATACTTACAGATAAAGAAAAAATGAATGCGGGTGTAGCTCAGTGGTAGAGCGTGACCTTGCCAAGGTCAATGTCGAGAGTTCGAATCTCTTCACCCGCTCCATTTTTATTTCTTGGCTCGTTCTCTCCGAACTTATTACTTGATCAATACTTGTGCCTCAGATAACAATTGTAAATTTTTACAATAATCTTGTAAAATAACGATGATGGATTAAGTTGTATTCATCAAATCACTATAATTATGAACTTAATTTCGAAAATAAAAGAAACCCCACAAAAGGAATTGATGGCTATTTTGGAGCTTTCACGTCCTTTGATTTCAGCTATTCAGAGTGGCAAGCGTGAACTCACGATACAACAGAAAGAGAAGCTCGAATCTTATTTTTCCTCTTTGGCTAGCCTAGAGAATGTGAGAATTCATATACCTCAGAAAAATATAGAGAAATTCAAGCAAGTGCTGTTGTATGTTTTAAATAAGGTTGGTGCGAAGCCTAATGTCGGGCAGACAGTTATCTATAAATTGCTCTATTTTATAGATTTTGATTATTACGAAAAATATGAGAAGCAGCTCATGGGCTTAACTTATATGAAAAACACCTTTGGACCTACTCCAAAGGAATTTAAATCAGTAGTAGATGAAATGATCGATCAGGGAGAAATTGATGCAGTGAGAGCGAAGCATTTTGACCACAAACAGAAAAAATATCTCCCTGTTGTCGAGCCAGATTTATCCCAATTCACTGCCCAAGAAGTAGCTATGATTGATTCAGTTCTCTCGCGTTATAGTGATTTTTCTGCTACGAAACTTTCTGATCTTTCGCATGAAGATACCCCGTGGCAAATGGCAAAGGATAAAGAAAATATCGATTATGAATTTGCATTTTACCGTCCTGAGCGGTTTTCAGTACGTGAATACAGCGCTCTGTAACATCTAAGCATTATGAGGATTACACAGGGGGTAGAATTCGCTAAGGAATTCAAAAAGCTAAAGAAAAAATACCCGAGTCTGACAGAGGATCTGGCGGTGCTTGAGCGCGTGATTGAGAAATATCCTTTTGGTGAAGACTCGAGGCATTGTAATGCGCTGAGACGAGAAGTGGATCGTTGTGTATGTAAGCGGCGCATGATGTGTCGCTCTGTGAGAGGTTCAGAATTCCGAGTGATTTATTACTATGATGGCAAGATTTTAGAGCTTCAATATATCGAAATTTATTACAAAGGGAGCAAAGAGACCGAAGATAAGAAGCGAGTTGAGGTAGTTTGGAAGAAGAAAAACAAGTAATTTGAATGTAGTTCTATTCGATGGTTCTAACTTGTATAGAAGATATATAGTCATGCAAGTATAAGAAAATTATTAGCCCTTGAATAAGATGGGTAATATTTAGAGAAATAAACAACAGTTCATATACCTGTAACTCTCTATGAACTTAAGGGCATAAAGTAGCTGGACTGTTGGTTGTTTCACTATTTCCGTACACCTTTTCTGTAAGCAGATGGTGGCATTCCCTCTACGCGCTTAAAAACCACCGCCATGCGCTCGGGGTCATTGAAGCCGGATAGTTCTGAGATGATGGAGATGGGGTGGTTAGTTTCTGTGAGGAGCTGTTTGGCGCGGCTGACTCTTAGGTTACAGAGCATTTCCCATGGGGTGCAGTGGAAGTATTCGCGGAATTTTTGTTCTAGTCCACGGCGTGCAATGCGCAGGTCATTGCAGAGAATCTCGATGGTGATGGGCTCTTGGATGTGCTCGGAAAAATAGGTCATCGCGCGGCGGAGCGTGGGGTCTTCTACGGCGAGATGGTTAGCTGAGTGTCGCAGCACGACACCACCAGCGGGGACAAGTATCGGTTCTGAGGGTGAGGGTTCACCTGATAGTAATGAGCGGACTGCTTCGCCGACTGCCTCACCGATCGTGTCCCATGGGATGGATACGCTGGATAGCATGGGGTAGCTTAGGCCGCAGACTAGGTCGTCATTGTTCGCTCCGATGACTGCGACTTCTTCTGGGATACGCAGTCCCATTTCACGACTCACTCCGCAGAGGAATCTGCCTAAGGGGTCATGAACGGCGAAAATCCCCACGGGTTTTGGTAGTGATTCTAGCCAGGAGTGAAGCGCTTCACAGGGTTGGGCGAAATCTTCACTATAGCGCACTTCGTTGAAGGCTTCTTCTTGATGGATCGAAACCTGTGCTGAGCCTCCGAGTTCACGACAGAATCCTTCGATGCGTTGATCTGAGTAATGAGTGGCATTTCCGAGGCAGGCGAAGCTCTGGTAACCGGCTTGCGCAAATGCACGGGCTGCCTCAGCACCTACCTGCCAGTCATTCACATCAATACTCGTTACTCCTGGGTATTGATCATCGGTGGCTGCGATGACTGTGGGGATGCCTAGCTTTAGCAGTTCTTCAGTGACTTCAGGTAACCATTCGGTGATAAGTGCGCTGGGGTTTAATTCTGTGAGAAGCGCTTTAAGCTCATCTACGGGGCGGCGGATACTTAAAATCCTAAAGTCATGCTGGCGCCTTACAAAAGGGATCAGGGCTGGCGTGAGGCGACGTAGAAATACCTCTGTCATCACGATCGCTACCTGTTTTGCTACCTGCTTACCCATAAAAATAAGTCTAAAGCGAGTTCTGCGCAAATCAACAGAATAAATACGTAATATGCGGTTTTTATGATGATCAATATGAGTATGATGTAGTCAAATCTAACCAACCAATCACAAACGATCATGAAAGAATACTTCGACTGCGGAAAAATCAACTACGAGGGAACCTCCTCGAAAAACCCATTAGCTTTTAAACACTACAATGCGGATGAACTCATCGATGGTAAGTCGATGAAAGATCATCTCAGATTTGCGGCTCCATACTGGCATGTGATGCGTAATGAGCTAGCCGATCCTTTCGGTGGTGGAACTGCACAGATGCCTTGGGATGATGGGTCCGACTCGGTTGATAACGCACTTTCTCGCGTGGATGTGTTTTTTGAATTCCTCGATAAAATAGGAATCGATTATTACTGTTGGCATGACCGTGACATTGCGCCTGAACTGAATGACCTAGCAGCATCGAATGCCGCGCTGGATCAAGTAGTGGCAAAGTTAAAAACGAAGCAGGAAGAGACTGGAGTAAAGCTTCTCTGGGGTACCGCTTGTCTTTTCTCCCACCCACGCTACTCGCAGGGTGGAGCCACTTCGCCAAATGCTCAGGTGTATGCCTATGCAGCAGCGCAGGTGAAAAAAGCACTCGAATGCACGAAGGAACTCGATGGCTTAGGCTACACATTCTGGGGTGGCCGTGAGGGCTACAGCACACTGTTAAATACCAATATGAAGCGTGAGCTTGATCACTTGGGAGCCTTTCTACACATGGCTGTGGATCATGCTAAGAAGATCGGTTTTGACGGTCCATTCTACATTGAGCCGAAGCCACGTGAGCCATCGACTCACCAGTATGATACTGATTCAGCGACTTGTCTGAATTTCCTCCGTGAGTATGATCTAATGGATCACTTCAAACTCAACATCGAGACCAACCACGCCACACTAGCAGGGCATACTATGGAGCATGAGCTCACCGTCTGTACTAATGCTAACATGCTCGGAAGTATCGATGCGAACCGCGGTGACGAACTCATCGGTTGGGACACGGATCAGTTTCCTACAGATATTTATCTGACGACTCAGGTGATGCTCGTCGTTCTAGAAATGGGTGGATTTACTACAGGTGGACTGAATTTCGATGCGAAACGCCGTAGAGAATCACATGAGCCGATGGATCTGATGTATGCACACATCGGTGGAATGGATGCCTTTGCACGTGGACTCAAGATAGCGTCTGCAATCCGTAAGGATGGACGCATGGCTGAATTTGTTCAGACGCGCTACAGCACATTTGATTCAGATATTGGAGCCAAGGTTGAAGCAGGTGAGTTGACATTCGAAGATCTAGAGAAATATGCTCTCGCTAATCCTGAGCCTATTCTTGCTAGTGGACGTCAGGAACTGATGGAGAACTTCCTCAACGAGTTCATTTAACCTCATAAAGTAATTTCAAGACGGGAGCGTGGGTATCATCCCTACGCTCCCGTTTTCGCTTTCAGTATAACATCGAACGTAACACTAACTTTCACACAGAACATTATGTCTTATTCACTTGGTATAGATTCCTCCACACAGAGTTGCTCAGCACTTATTATTGATGTCGAGCGCGGCACGGTTGTCGCTGAAGCGGCGGTAAATTTTGGTGCTCAGCTCCCTCAGTATAATGCTCCCTCTGGATTCATTCCTGATGGAGAAAATGGTGAAGTTCATTCGGATCCTCGGATGTGGTTAGATGCGCTGGAGATTCTGCTAGAGCAGCTCTCTGGGAAGTGTGATCTGTCGAAAGTTCGCGCCATATCAGGAGCGGGTCAGCAGCATGGTTCGGTATATTTAAATGATCAATGGTTTGAAGCGGTGGGATCATTAGAATCTAACAGATCACTTTCCGAGCAGCTTACCCCAACCTTTTCTAGAGCAACTTCTCCCATCTGGATGGATAGCAGCACGGGAGAGGAATGCCGTGAAATCGCAGCAGCAGTCGGCGGCGATGACATTGTCTGTGCTAAGTCAGGGTCAATCGCCATCGAGCGATTCACTGGTCCGCAGATACGTAGATTTTATAAAAATGATCCCTCGGCATACGAGGAGACGGCACGGATTCACTTGGTGAGTTCGTTTCTCTGTAGTGTGTTGATCGGTGGCGATGCTGCTATCGATACTGGTGATGGTGCTGGGATGAATTTAGTAAATATCAATGCTTGGGAATGGGACGCGGAGTTATTAGATGCGACTGCTCCTGGCTTGTTAGAGAAGATCCCAGCAGTGAAATCTGGCGACGCCATCGCTGGTAAGCTCGGTGATTATTTCGTGAATAAATACGGTTTTTCTGCGGACATTCCCGTCACTATTTTTACAGGGGATAACCCTAGTAGCCTTGTGGGGATGGGAGCTAGTCAACCTGGGAAACTTGTCGTTTCACTAGGTACTTCTGATACATTTTTCGCAGCGATGCCTCATGTAGTAGCGGATCCAGCTGGCTGTGGTCATGTGTTTGGAAATCCTGTTCAAGGCTCGATGTCACTGCAATGCTTCGTTAATGGATCGTTAGCGCGTGAGGCGGTGAAGGATAGATTTGGTTATGACTGGGATCAATTCACGGAAGCATTTGTGAACACTTCTAGCGGAAACGACGGGAAACTGATGTTGCCGTTCTACAGTCCAGAGACGAGTCCACGTATTGATCTAACAGACCCAGTTTTAAAAGGTAGTGATGCATTTGAAAACTGGCAGGAAGCAGACGCGGCAGTCCGTGCATGCGTGGAAGGTCAGTTTCTCAACATGAAGCAGAGAACCGCATGGATGGGATTACACCCCGAGGTGATCTATCTAACGGGTGGGGCCTCAAAAAATAATGCGATAGCACAAGTGATCGCAGACATTTTTCAAACTAGGGTGGAGCGGTTAGCTGTGAGTAGTTCTGTAGGATTAGGAGCTGCGATGCGTGCTGCGTGTAATAGTCTGGGCAAGAATATTGCTGAGCTAGAAGCCGTTTTTTGCCAACCAGACTCTAAAAGCGCGATGACGCCTCAGGTGGATCCCGAAGTTTATGAAATAGCTTCAAAAGAGTTTGAGCGTGTTTTGGCAGAAATAATCGGTGCAAATAACTAGGCAAAGCTTGGTTGTTTGTAGGGAATTGAAACGTAAGGCAATGCTGTGCAGTTGTGGTGAGCAGTAGTCTGGTATGTGATATTTTTATTTTCATTCATAGGTGATGAAATTATAGTAAACCTCAAATCATTGAGCCACGCTACTCTTGCTCGGTTCCGCCCAGTGTCACGTTGATGTTGTATTTGTTCTGCAGGTGCGAGTGGGCTCTGCTGGCTTGGGAGGACTTAGGGTAGCGTTTGCAAGTGAGTTGAAAGGTGCGGATGGCTTTTTCTTTGTCCTTGGCCTCTTCGTAGGTAAAGCCGGTTTGCAGGGTGGCTTCGGCGGCGGATTTTTCGACGATTTTGATTTGGCCGTAGAGGACGATGGCTTCCTTTTGTTCGCCGAGGCGGCGGTGGCATTTGGCAATGGCGAAGTAGTCGCTCGGAAAGCGATCGACTTGGCGGTAGCTGGCGATGGCTTTTTTCCAGTCGGAGAGCTTTTCGTAGCAGCCGGCGATGGCCCAGAAGTGGTCGCCGGAGTGGTCACCATCGATTTCGAGTAGGTGACGGTAGACTTCGATCGCTTCTTTGATCTTCCCTTCTTGGAGATACATTCCGGCGATCGCTTTTTGGCCGACGACGACATTTTCGAATTCGCCGTAGATGCGCCGGGCCTGATCGCGTTTTTCGCGGGAGAGATACCAGTTGGCTTGTCGGCCGCGGAGCCCGTCATCGATACCAAATTTGCTACCAATTTCGGCATAGACTTTCCAGGTATCACTGGAGCGGCCTAGAGTGGATTGGAGGTCGGCTACGCGGTAGAGGAGGTCCTTGGCTAGCTTGGGTCGGACGATGGTTTCGGCGCGCAGGGTGACGAGGAGTTGGTCGCCGAGCTTGAGGGCGGCAGGCCTGGTCTTCGGATCTTGGAGCAGGTGTTGGACGGTTTTGGCGGAGAGGTTAAAGACTTGGTCAAAGAGCGCGGGACCGGCGTAGGTGGTGGCGAGAGCCTTTTTGCCTTCGTCGAGTTTCTGCGCAAAGCAATGGAGCTCGGCGAGCTCGTGGGCAGCCTTGATGCAGATCGCTTTGGCTTTGTCGGTGCGCTTGACCATGAAGGTGAGCTGGTTGAGGAGGGAGAGACGTTCCTCCATGTCCTGATGGAGTCGGGCGTAGTGCAGGAGGTCCTGCCGGGAGCGAACGGCGATTTCGTGATTGGGGTATTCTTTTATGAGAAAACGGAAGGCCTTTTGGGCGCTTTTAACTTCGCCCATAGTGCGGTAGGAATCGCCCATGCAGTAGGCGGCGATGGTCGCTTCATTGGATTTTGGCCAGTAGTCGATGACCGATTGAAACCCGTCTCGCAGCGCGCTCTTTGGCTTCTTCAGTTTCATCATCGTGTGGCTCCACATTAGCTGGGCGTAGGGAGCACCCGGGCTTTTTTCGTAGAGAGTCAGGAATTTTTCATACTCGGCGAGAGCGATTTTGAATTTGCCGCTTAAGAAATGCTTTTCGGCGATCTTGATCTGATAGCGTTCTACGGCGCGCATCTTTTCGAAGGTAGCGACTTGGATTTGCTGCATCGTGGAGAGCGCCGCGTGGCTAACAGAGGCGAGGGCTGTGAAGAGCAAGATGGTGATGGAGCGAATGAGCATGAGCAATTGTGGTGGCTTTACTAGAGGATGGGTTACTTTTTGGTCGATTCGAGCCATTTGTTGTACTCGGAGTGGGCGTAGTAGATGATGTTGACGCCGAGTTGATAGCTGGATTCCCAAACTTCGCGGGGGACGCCGGAGTGACCGTCAGCCCAGGCGTCACCGATGTCGCCAGGATGATAGTAGGCGACGAGTCGTCCGTCAACCACCCAGCCAAGGGCGTTGGATCGCCCGTGGGGAGCGACGATGGGGAGACGGGGTAGCGGGTAGGGGATGCGGTGGATGGTGTGGTCCAGATAGACGGAGATTGGTTCGATTCTGGGGAGGATTTTTTGCATCATCGAAACGAACTGCCCTTCCCAGCCGGAGCTGCCGCCATTGTCGCCGAAGAGCATGCCGTGGTGCTCTAGTAAGTAGCTGCGCATGATGTTGATCTCTTTCGCACTCAGGTTGATCTTTTGCTGGCCGGTCATGTAGACCATCGGCGGGCTTTTGCGGGGTGGGAAACTCTTGAGGCGGCCGATCTCCATCGGTTCAGGCCGATCGCTGACCGGGTGGCCGGTGCGGACGCCGTATTCGGTGAGGAGGTTCAGGTCTGAGCCGCGGGCCATGTCCTGCTCCCAGTCGCCACCGTTGTATTTTAGGCGGATGAAGCGCACCTTGCCACGGGTCGTGCCCGCTGAGAACCCTGCGCCTTGGCCCTTTCCCTGGCCGATCTTGTAGAGGTGCTCGGTGACTTCGAGGACCTGTAGTTTGACGTCATCGATCGGCGGTGGATTGAAGAGAATGCTACTGTAGGCATTGATGACATATTTCTTGTTGATGACCTTCTGGATTTTGACAAGTTGCTTGAGTTGCTTTTCTTCCCCGCCACCAACCGGAGCCTCGTAAACGCTACAACCGGAGAGCTGAGTCAGGATGAACGCCGCCGTGCCGAAGAGGCCAGTGTAGGTGAGGAGGGTGAAGATGGACTGGTGGAGCTTGTTGTTCTTGTGGCCGAAATACCAAGCCACGAGTTGGCGCGGGTCCCAGATGTTTTTTTTGGAACTTTGTTGCTGTGGTTTGGCAACACGTTTTGTTTCGCGGTCGATCCACCACACCGCCCAGCTCAGGCCTAAGAAGAAGGCAGCGGCGATACCGACTTGGACAATATTAGCGGCGAGGGAGTAGGAGAAGGTGTGGAGGGGGAGATGGGCGGCGAGTTGCCAAGCTGGGAGGAAAGCGCCGCTGAGGATGGCGCGTCGGACGACGAGGGAGGAATACCGATGGAGGCGGATCCAGTAGTAGCAGACTGGCAGGGCGGTGAGGAACCCGATCGTTAGCGTCCATGTATCCAATCGGAACCACGCATGAGCATCGATCCAGAGCAGGCACCATACGAACGCGTAGACGATGGTCCACAAGAGTGGTCGACGGCTTTGCCGAAGGAGCCAGTCGCGGGCGCGGAATCTGAGTCGTTGGGAATTAGTGGCCATTGTTACTTACTCCAGATCCTTCAGGAAATCCTCTCCTTTGTCCTCGAGGGGATTGGTGTTAGGTAAGGCGGGGATCTTGTCGTTTACTCCGAGAGGATCTATAGGATCGGGGGCTTTGGGCGCGGTGACTATTGGGGCAGTAACGGGAGGTGCTGGGTTAGGGACCGCAGCAATGGGCTCCGCAATGGGAGTGGGTTTTTCGCCGAAGAAGTAAGGGAAAGCGGTGAGGGCGAAGATGGTTGCGGTGACGAGAATGACTGAAAGGATCGTTGCGCGGAAGAGCTGGCTGGTGGCGACCACGCCGAGCATTTCCTGGGGGCTTCTTCCTTTGAGCTGCCGCAAGAAATCTTGCAGTTCTTGGAGGGTGGCGCTGGAGTTAGTTTTTAGCTCGCGGAAGTCGGCCTTGGTGCTGGCCATAGAGGTGCGAGATGCGTCGGATTTTTCTGATGGGCCTTTGATGGTTTCTTTCATGGCTTGGTAGGGGTTTCTTCGGGTTCGAGAATGTGGACGAGATCACCGCCCGCCTCACTGATGGCGGCGATGACGGGTTCGAAGTGGGAGGCTTTGGCCTCCTTGTGGACTTTGAGGAAGACGTTGCGTTGGCCAGCGGTAGCGTCGCCGAGGAGGGTGGTCAGTTTGGCGGCGAGTTCATCAGGAGAGATCTCTTTGCCATCGAGGTAGACCTTGAAACCAGAGTCGATGGCGACACTGGCGAGGGGGGAAGCGGCCATTTGGATATCGGCGAGCTTGGCGGGTTGCCACTGGATGTGGCTGTCGTCTTGTGCGCGGGCTAGGATGACGAAGAAGATGAGTAGCAAAAAGCCGATATCACCCATGGCGAACGATGGGACTGAGGCAGTGAGCTTTTTGCGTTGAAGTTTCATTCGACGTTGATGATGCGTTCGGATTCCAGTTCGAGGGTGAGGATGCCGCCGGCTTGTTCGATGACCTGGGAAACACGGATCCAGATCGGGTAGGGGGTATTCGGTGCGCTCTTCACGATGACGATGCGGTCGGCATCACGGGTCTTTTGTTTGAGGGCGGCGTTGAGGCGCTGGGTGAACTCGGGGAGTTGCAGCGGGCTGCCGTTGAGGACGATGCTGGTGGGGGTGATGGAGACCTCGATGTTTTTGCTTTGTTCGCGTTGTTGTGTTTTTTCTTCGGTTTTAGGCAGGACCTGGGCGAGGCCTGTCTCCGGCTGCACGGCGGCGCAGACGAGAAAGAAGATGATAAGGATAAACGCGATATCCGAGCTGGCACTCGCCGGCGGATCGATCAACAATTTGCCGCGTTTGAATTTCATGAGTTTTCTTTATCGAGGGTGAGGCGGAGGGTGACGACCTCGATCAGTTCGGCAGCGGAGGACTCAACCTGGAGGACGAAGTCGTTGATGACGCCGGTGAAATAGTTGAATGCCATGTAGGCGGGGATGCCTACGATGAGGCCGAAGGCGGTGGTGAGCAAGGCGACGCGGATTCCGGAGGCGGCGGCCTGGACGATGTTCTGGGTGCCGATATTGGCCTCGATGTCACCGAAGGCGACGATCATGCCCTGCACGGTGCCGAGGAATCCGAGCATGGGGGCAACCGAGGCGATGGTAGCCAGGATGGGAAGATGCTTCTCAAGGGCTGCGACGATGTTCACGCCATAGTTTTCCATGCTCTTGACGACCTGTTGTTCCATCTGGGCCTGATCGTAGTTGAGGCGGCGGAGGACGAGGTATTTGCGCAGTCCGCAGGAGAGGACAGCGGGGACGGGGCCACGGGCGGCATCGCAGAGTTGGAGGGACTCCTCGACTTTGTCCTCGGAGAGAAGGTTGATGACCTTTTCGCGGAGTTCGCTGGCATCGGTTTCGAGCAGCTTGAGGCTGCGGTAGCGCTCGATGATGACCGCGATGGCGAGGACTAGGAGAGCGAGGAGAGGCCACATGAAGGGACCCCCTTCGAGCAGGAGTTTGAGGGCGCCGGAGTCGAAAAAGCTGTCGGCGAGAGTGGGATTGAGATTAGATTGATTCAGGTACATTGGTTATTCTTCTAGGTTTGCTTCACGTTCAAATTGGGCTAAGAGCTCGGGAAGAGCAAGACGTCCGCGGGAATATTTCGCGGCATCGCTTTCTGGGAAATCCCAGCGGCAGCGGTTGTAGCGGCGGAAGGCGTTGGGGATGTCCTTGCCCATGCGGTAACTTTCTCCCGCCCAAAAGAGAGCTTGGGCAGTGAGTTCCTGCTCCGGGAAGCGCTTGGCAAAGGCGTCGAAGGATTTGCCACCCTTGATGAATTTTTCCAGCTTGTAGTGGCACTGGCCGATGCGGAAGGCCATCTTCGGAGTCCATTCGTGGTTAGGGAAACGTTCCAGGAACTTTTCGCCAACCGAGGCGGCCACCGCGTAATCTTCCTTCACGTAGAAATGTTCATTGATGCGGAGCATGACGTTGGCGATGAGCGGACTCTTTGGGTAGGTGCCAGCGAGTGTGACGTAAGCTTCCAGTGCTTCATCTAGCTCCCCGGCTTCCTCGTGGCATTGGCCGAGCTTGTATTGGGAGTCTGGTGCGAGGTTATGGTCTGGGTGATTGCGGACGATGGATCCGTAGGCGGCAATCGCTTCGTCCCAGGCTTCCATTTCCTGTGCAAACTGACCGAGCAGGTAGGAAACTCGCGGGGCGTATTTGGGATTTGGATAGTCGTCTTGAAGTTCGCGCAGGAGCCTTCGGCCGGAGGCTAGATCAGCTGCGGCCTCATCTACGTGCTTGAGTCTCCGGTGGCTCTTGAAGAGTTCGAAGTAGCTTTCCGCAATATGGAATTGGGTTTGGATCGCCAGGTCTTCGTCTTTGAAGACTTTGCTGAAGGCGGCCATGACGCCATTGGTGCCAACTGCAACCGGGATCATCCGCTCAATGATCGCCTCGCCGTCCGGGGTTTGCGGGACGTTGTCGAGATAGCCGACCGTGATTTTATCCCCGAAGAAACATTCGATGCGACCGTCGAAGTTCCCGGAGGTGGGTTTGGCTTGAGCGAGGAGAGGGAACGAAGCGCTGAAGACTCCGCTGTGGGTGAGGGTTTCTTCAAGTTCGATCGTCTCGTCCTCGCCGCTGGCGGTGACGATGCGGATGAGGGCTTTGTCCCGCTTGCTGGAAATGTCGCGGTCTGGGTCTTCGAGTCGGAGGAAGATCTTTTTACCGACGTGGGCGATCACCGCTGTTTCTAAATATTCCTGATCGGTGATCTGGAGGGTAGCGGCTGAGAAGAGGGAGGCGGATGCTTTGAGTGAGGTCGTTGAACCATCGGGGCGGGAGCCATCAGCGTAGCGGGCGGTGAAGGTGTCAGTGCCGATGACACTCAGAACGGCAAGGGGGGCGGTGATTTTGTCAGCCTGGTTCGAGCCATCGTCGAGTGCTAGAGCGGCCTCGGGATCATCATCAACCGGAAGGATGATTTTTCCGAGACCTCCTAAGGGCAGCGATCCATCGGCGGGGACGATGGTGGCGCTTTCTGGACCACCGAGGAGGAGGGGGATTTGTCCAACGAAGCGTCCTTCTAACAGCGCTGGGTTGCGGGCTTCCGCGAGTGATTCATCGGCGGCGGCATAGGAACGTGAGAGGACGCATTCGACGCGGATCGTGGTGCCCTGGCTAGTGACGACATCGACTAGAACTGTGCTGCTAGAATCCTTGGCCTGATCTGGGTCGATGACCTCCACGGTGAGTGGGAGTCGGTATTCGATCTTGCTGACGTAGTCGTCGGGACGGGGGGACTCGATCGGGATGAGTCTTGGAGATCCATCCACTGGTGTCTCGCTATCCACGATCTGGATACGGGCTTCGGTCGGTTCGTTGAGGAGGACGGTCGTTTCACGATAGAAGGCATGACCGGGGAAGGTGTTTTGGGTGTCCTTGTAGCGCAGGTAAACTTTGTCGCCTTGTTTGACGACGATTTTCCCCTCGGCTGCTTCAGCGGCGGTGTCGATCTCGGCGAGGAAGACCCCGGTCGAGGAACCGGTCTCGGTGGCGGAAAGTTTGAATGGCGGATCGGCATTGATTTGCACCTCGATTTCGACTTTGTCCCGTTCGAGCCCGATATCGAAATCGAAGTCAACCACCTCGGCGACGATTCGTTCACCTGGTTCGATGCGGAGGAGTTCTTTGCGGCTGCCTTTCACTGATCCCTCACCACTGCGTTTAAAGTCATAACTGATCGGGGTGATCTCGCCGTTGTAGTAGGTGGCGGTGAGTGATTTGGTCAGAAGACGGTTGCGTTGTTCAGCGCCTGCGGTGAGTTCGTCGAGGTAGGATACTTTTACGGTATCGCCCGGGGCTAACTCGAGGATGTTGTTGTTGGCGAGTTTCATGACATCAGCTACTGGCGGCATGTGCTTGCTGCCTCCTCCGGTGATTTCGACATTGTTGATCGCGATTGCTTCGCCACGGTATTCCAGAAACTCGAAATCGATGTAGCGAAGCTCGCGGGATGGTATCGAGAGTGTCCAACGATTTTCTTCCTGTTTGATTTCGGCAGGAGGGCCGGGGGTGAACTTCTTGATGCCGGGGACGGTGGTCGGGTCGAAGTCGGCAGCGACGAAAGGACGCATTGTGAGGGTGGACGACTGTCGGTTTTCTCTCGCACGAAGGGCTTCGACAGATTTTATCTTGGGGGTAGCGATGGTGAAAATGGTGAGTTCATGCACGCCACGAGGAGCAAAAATATCGATGCTTCGGTCGCCGGGTCCGGCGGGAAGTTCTAATCGCCCGTTGAAGATGACGGCGGTGTTGCGGCCAGAGACCTCGATTCGCAGTGCACCGTCTCGTTCTTGTACTAAGGGACCGGACCAGAGCAAAAAGTAGGCGTCTGTACTCTCATCAGGCGCTTGCCAGGAAAGCGTGTCGACCTTCTTGATTTCGGTCGGTTTGATCTTTTGAACCACCTCGGCGATGTCGGTCCATGCATACTTTTCCTTGAGGTTCTTGGCGGGCGTTTTGTAAATACGGAGGTTCATGCCTGTCTCTGGAAATTTTAGGGGAGCGGCCGCGGCTGGGTTAGGGAAGGTGGCGAGCTTGTACCAAAATCGTCCGTCATGGCTGCCGCGAACTTGCATGCGAACCGGTGCTTCCTGTTCGGACTGCGGTGAGCTTAGGATGATTGATTCGGTGGGGCGGAGTTCCTTCATGTCGACCGAGAGTGATTTCGGGGCGGCACCGTCAGGTTCGCTGCGCCACGAGGTTTCTAGGGAATGGTCGATCGCCATGAGTGGGCTGTGGTCGAGGGCGGAGTCGGAGGCTTTGGCACCTGCGGGGAGTTCTCCGGTGCGGGCCATGCCGAGAAAGACGCCGCCGTGAGTGCTCTCTTCTTCGATCATCAGCTGGACCTCGTCACCACTGGAGGAGGCGAGTTTGATGCCAACTTTGTCCTTGGCGGCGGTGAGGTCGCGGTCACCGTCCTTGACTTGGAGGTAGATTAAGTTGCCTGGTTTCACCTGATCTTTAGGGCGGGATGCTGAGCGTGATAGTTCTTCTTCGCGGCCCTCGATTTCCTTTTTTAAGTTGTCGGTGAACGTCGCGTCGTCTTTGTTGATGATCTCGCTGCTGGCGATATCGAGTGATCCGTCCGAGGCTATTTTGAGGCGGGTGTTACTGAGGAATTCGAACTGGAACTGCTTTTTGAAGTCCTCTGGGTAGTCCACCGTAATCACATCGCCGCCAGTGACCTGCAGGACGCCGTCTCCGACTTTTGCTTCGCCGAGGATGGTGGGGAATTCGGTAAGGAAGATTCCTTTGCCTGCGCCACCACTGGTGAGGAAGGATTCTTCGCGATCATTTCCAGGCTCGGTGCGGACGATGACCGGGATACGTGTGTCGCCGCGGCTGATACCAAGGTCTGGATCTTGGACGACGACTGAGAGTGCTTTGCCGGGGGTGTGCCAGAGTTTGGATTCCTGTCCGAGGCGTCCGACGGTGCGGAGCGTTTCGAGTTGGGTGAGGAAGCGTTGTTCGAGCCCGTAGACCTCGGCGAGGTTGTAGAGCGTTTTGTTAGCGAGTTCGGCATCGGGCGCATGCTCGAGAACGGCGAGGAAGATCTTGCGGGCTTGCTGGCTGTCGTCTTGGCGGATTGCGAGCACTCCTTGGAGGAAATTGGCGCGGATTGCGATCGCGGGGTTGAGGTTCTCCGCGAGGTTGGTGAAAATTTCTCCCGCTTGGTCATAGACCTGCTGTGCCATGTAGGTTTCACCGATACCGAAACGGGCTTCGATGGCTTCGGGTTGGCCCTTGTAGATATTGAGAACCGTGGTGAACTCGGCTCGGGCGATGTCGAACTGCCTTGCTCGTTGGTAGTTGCGGGCGAGGAGTAGTTGAATACGTGACTTATCTCGAATATCAACCTTTTCTGATTCGCCGAATTTGATCATCCATCCGCGGAGTATGTCCTCAGCTCTTGAGTGGTCTTCCGGCGATCCCTGGGAGATGTGGGTTTCTGCACCGAAGAGGAGGAGCTCGACTGGGAGTTCGTGACGGTGTTTGTCGTAGAGGTCCTTGTTCGTGTAGTAGGCCTGCTCGGCGAGTTGGTTCTCTCCGAGGCGGAGGTGGAGGATGATTTGTAAGAGTGGTGCGATCGGGCTGTCTGCGGGGATGTCCGCGCTGAGGCTACCCATTTTGCCGTAGGCGGTGCGGAGGATGTTACGGGCTTGCGTCGTTTCGGTATTGCCGACCGAGCGGATGGTGTTGATGAGTCCGTTGAGGATGGTTGCGCCGAGGGCATAGTCCTTGCGTGCGAGGGCTGCCTGTGCGTGTGGATAGATACGTTTCCAGGATTCGTGGTGGCGATCGGCTTGCTGGATGAGTGCCTGGGCGTTGAGGAGGCGGTCGATTGATTTAGGCTCATTGGCGAGTAGTTCCAGGCCTGCCTCGGTGCTGACTCGGCCGAGTCGGAGGTCGCGGACCATACGAAAGACGCGGGTTTTCTGGTTTTTCGGCCAGTCTTCAAGCTTGCCGTTGCGGGCGGTTTCTAGCCAACTGCGGGCTGGCCATTCGCCCATGCCCCAGTGGCTGAAGGGATCGCGGTCGGCGCGGGCGCGGGACTTCTTGAGAACGGTTTCCATCGCATCCAGGTTACCGGCGCGGAAGAGAAGGTTGCCTAGCTCGGCGGCATAGGTTCCGTGGTGGTTGGTGTCACTGGCGGCGCGGGATTGGAGAAATTGTTGTGCGGCAGCTGGTTCGAGAGTTGAAGCGACGCGACGGGCACAGGAAATATATTCGTAGTTATTAGGATCAAGATCCATGTGTGCTCTCCACCATGCGACCGCCTCAGACTTCATGCCGAGCTCGTTCATGATGTCACCAATTCGGGTGCTGTGGGCGGAGCTGCTCTGGCTTTGCTTTGCGGATTGGGTAATCCAGGGGATGGCTTTTCGGATGATTTTTTCGTCCTTTGTTTCCACCAGTCGATGCCAAGTGTCGGAGTGGGCTGGGGCTGGGAGGATGGTGAGAAGGTGGCGTGCGGCGGTGAGTTTCATCGCGGCCATTTCTTTGGCTCCCGCATAGGCTGATGCTTCTAACCATTGTTCTGCGGCGCTGAGATCGCGAGGGAACTCTTTACAAAGATTCTGATAATACTTAGCGGAGCTAGCTTTCGATTTGCCACCAAGGTGGTGGCGGTAGACATAGGCTAAGCGGGCGAGGATTAGGTGGCGCTGATCTTTGCTGAGTTTTTGTTGGAGGAGTTGTTTGCATGCTTGCCCTGATTTCCCGCCATTTTGCCGTGTTGCCTTCCAGAGTTTTGTTAGGGAGCTGTTTAGGTGGGCTTTTTTCGCTGCCTGCCAGGCGCGGATGTAGATTTTGTCTTTCGGCGCGCGGTTCCAGACACGGTCTTGATATTCGCTGATATGCGGGAATGCTTTTGCGCTGGCACTCACCGCGGCGAGATCTTTGAGGAATGTTTTCTCGCCAGTGGAAGATTCATAGAGGAAGCCAGTGATTTCCTCGGACCAACCATCCGCGCTGGGAGACTTTGCGAGATACTCGTAAGCCATGCGTCTTGCTTTGACTGTGTCTTTTAGACCGTCGCGATAGACATCGATGGCCAGAACCGCGCGCAATGTACCCGCCCCGCTGGGGTTTTTGGCGATCAGTTTCAGTAGGCCCTGCTCTGCTCGAATGTGATCTTCACCACACCAGCGCACATAGGCGCGGGGGAGGTCGCGGGTGGTGACGTTGTGGCGGAGAACGTCCTCCGTGATGGCGAGCGCCCGAGTGGTGTCCTTGGCTTTGACTGCGGCTTCAGCGGCAATGGCCATTGGCTCGTAACGGTCTTCGCGGTGCGGGTATGCGGTGAGGTAGCGGCGGGCTTCGGCCTCGATCTCGGCGGGAGCTTTGGCGGCTCTGGCCATCGCATGAACGAGACTTCGGTGAATATCATCTTTACCTGGGCTGAGTGCTTTGCGGAACGATTGAATGGCGTTTTCAAATTGTCCGAGGCGGGATTCAAAGCGGCCGGTACGATACCATAGGTCGCGCTTGCTACGGTCGTTCATTGGAGCCTTACGACGCAAGAGAGTCTTGGCAATTTGCAGTCCTTCGGCCGATTGCTCGGCTCGTTCGGCAGCGTGCATCCCCTGAAATCCAACTCCGCTAAGAAGCGGGTTGGCGGGAAGTTTGGCCACCATGGCGATGGTGAGGGACGTGGCATGCTTGTAGCTAGTTCCATTGTTAGCCTGGATAAACAAACGCAAGGCACGGACTCCTTGATCTGTCGTGCCGCCGTTTTGCCAGATCGAGCGTCGCTCAGCTGCGGCGAGCTTGCCACGACCGGTGTGCTCATAGGCGGTGGCGATCCGATCGCGAACTTTGTTGGTAAGGGCGTGTTTGGGGAAAATTTCGAGGAATTGTCGTCCGGTCACGATGACGTCATCGTGGCGGGCAGTGACCGAGTAGCCAGCCATCAGCTTCAGTGTCATAGCGGCCCGTTGTGGGTGATCCGACTGGGCGCGCGAGAACTTTCCGGTAGTTCGGATGAGTCCGAAGACCTGTTCGTTTTTCCAATAGAGATCGGTGAGATCAAGCATCAGCTTCGCTCCGGTGGGCGAGGCCTCGGCGGTCTCCTTAAGCTTGGCTTCTAGGTTGGCGGCCTGGTCAACGGCATGGACCGGGACACTGAGGGCGAGAATGAGGGCGAGATGGGTTGTGAGTGTTTTCAAAATCCTGCTTTCTTGAGTGCTTCAACGATCTTGTTGGCCTCCGAGGCGATCTCGCTTTCGGGGTAGTTGTTGATGAGTTGTTCAAACCTGCGGCGGGCCTCTGGCTTGCGTTTGAGTTTATAGAGACAGCGACCGTAGTTGAAGAGAATGACGTCGAGGAAGTTCGCGTCGGGATGGTCGGATAGAACATTTTCGAAGACGTCGATGGCCCGGGCGTAGTCTTCTTTCTGGTAATAGAACGCGGCCATTTTAGCGACTGCATCACCGACCCTGCCGGAGTCGGGGAATTGTTCGTAGACTTTCTGGTAGGCGAGGAAGGCTTTTTCGAAGAGCTGTGCGGATTGGCCGGTGGTGGCCTTTAGTGCCATTGCTTCGTAGCATTCGCCGGTGTAGAACTGGCCTTCGCCCCTAAGTGGGCTGGAGGGGAGCTTGGCGATGCTGGAGTAGAGGCTAATGGCGCGGGGGAAGTTCTCAAGCTTTCGCTCGACGTGGGCTTGCTGCAACATTGCTTCGTCTACGAATGAGCTGGAGGGGAACTCGGCGAGAAGCCGACGGCTCATGCCGAGGGCCAAGTCGAGTTTATCCATCGCAAAGTAGATCCGCCAGAGTTGCACGTAGGTTTCTTCGAGCAGCTTGCCGCCGACTTGGCGTGCTTCGACGAGGATTTCTTCGCAGACATCGAGTGCCTCGGTGTATTTCAGGTCGGCTTTGGCATTGAGTCCAAATTCCTTGTAATGGTTGCCGACCTCGGTGAGGGCCGAGGCGGTTCGGAGTTGGGTTTTGAGTCTTAGTGCCTCGTCGGTAATATCGGTGCGGGTGACGCGAACTTCACCGAGGTTGCCTTCGATTATTTTGGTCTCCGAGCTGCGAATGATTGTGCCATCGCTGAGGTTCCTCTCATCGCGATAGATCAGGCGGATGGTCTGACCGGGCTCGCCAGTGAGGGAGTCCTTGGTGGTTCCAAGTCGGAGCGGGATGGCGAGTCGGAAGGTGCCTTTCTGGTCTTGTTCCTGCAGAGTCACCGGGACCGAACGGACCATGAGAAGCGGGTCAATTTGAGATTTAATGTCTTCGCCTTCTGGACCTTCGGATAGTTCTCCGCTGGCGACGCGTTTGGCGAGTTCATCGTCGATCTCGTCCATTGTCTTGCGGCGGAAAATTTGGATCGTCGCTTCGATTATATCGGCACCTTCAGTAGTGTCATGGTCGGAGTCGGTGATTTGGAGATGGAGTGGTTTGCCGAGCACGGCGGCAGACAGGTCGCGTTGATAAGATCCATCAGTGATGCGGGCGACTCCGTTGCCAACAACAACGACTTCCTTCAAGCGCTTTTCGTTGAAGCTCTTCTCGGCGGTGTGGGCGTCTGTGTAAGTGACGGTGACGTGATCGCCTCCGCGGACTTCCAGGATTCCATTGTTGGGTATTGCTTTGTCGAGGCTGGTTGGAATACGACCCAGGGCGATGCGCGGATTGCGTCCGACCGGATCACAGAAGAGTGTTTCTTCGTCCCCACCTTTGGTGCGGCAGAGAACTTTGATTTTTGTGCCGGGCTCGAGGATGGCGAAGTCTTGATCATCGATTTTCACATAGAGCCGTTTGCCTGCCTCAACTTTTTCGATGAGTGAGTCCTTAGATGAGAGGGCGGTCCCCACTTTTTCGAGGGCTTCGATGGCCCGGCTGTAGTGGTTGAGTTTAAAATGGCCGAGGCCGATATAGTAATATGCTTCGTTGACTTCCGGGGAGGTTGGAAACTTTTCGATGACATCGCGCATGATGCTGAAGCATTTGCCGTAGTTGCCCGCCTCGTAGAAACAGGTTCCGGTGTTGAGAAAGGCGTAGGCGCGTTTTTTATCGTTTGTGTTGCTCTCCATTGCCGCCGCTTGGTAGTGTAGGCGTGCCTTGTCGTAGTTCTTGGTTTCCTTGCGGAGGTGATCGGCGAGGCGCAGGTGGGCTTGGAAGCGGATCTGGCTGCTTGGGTAACGCTCCACGACTGATTCCCAAATCTCGAGTGCCTTTTCGTTTTCCCCGACTTCAAGACGAGCATCGCCAGCCTGCATGAGCTTGCGGGCCGCGCGGTCTTCGATGATGGATCCACGCTCAGGGGTCTTCGGTGACTGGGCGAGGAGTGGCAGTGTGAGGAGTGGCAGGGTGAAGAGTAGAGCGAGGATGAGGCGAATGATAGCGTTGTTCATATTTCTTAGACGAATAATTCGCTGATCGGGGTCGCATCCTTGCGGACCAGCTGCATCGGGCGGCCTTGGGGTGTGATGAGTTCCTTCTTGAGGTTGATTCCAAGCGCATGGCAGATCGTGGCATGGAGGTCGGCGACCTTGACGGGACGTTCGACAGGTGACATGCCGTCTTCGTCCGAAGCACCGATGATGCTACCACCTTTGATGCCGCCGCCAGCCATCATGCAGCTGAAGCAACGGGCCCAGTGATCGCGTCCGCCGCCAGCGTTAATGCGGGGCGTGCGGCCGAATTCGCTGAGGACCACTACGAGTGTCTTGCTGAGCATGCCATTCGCCTTGAGGTCGGAGATGAGTGATGCGATGGCGGGATCCATGGCTGCGCCGTGGTTGCGCATCGCATCGAAGATATTGCCGTGGTTGTCGAAACCACCACGGTTGACCTGCACGAAGCGGACGCCCTTTTCGACCAGGCGACGGGCTAACAGGGCACCGCGACCGAACTCGGTATCGCCGTATTTTTCGATGGTCTTGGGGTTCTCATCCTCTAGTTCGAACGCTTTCAGGGCGGGGCTTTCCATTAATTTGACGGCGTCTTTCAACGCTGTCTGGGAAGCTTTTAATTCTTTTGCGCCTTTTTCGCCAGAGGTTCGAGCATTCATTTTCTCGAGGATCTGCAGTCGTTGCATACCTCGAGCATGGCTGATACCTTCTGGAAAGGTAAGGTAAGGATCCTTCTGGCCGGGACGACCGACAAAGTAGGCTTCGCACTTTTGTCCGAGATAGCCGGCACTGGCAGATTGACCGCTGATGCTGACTAGAGCTGGCAAGTCGCCGAGCGGTTCACGTTCGTGTACTACTAATGGTCCGAGACCTGGGTGGATGATGTTAGGTGATTGGTTGAATCCGGTTTGCAGTTCATACTGGGCTCGGCCGTGGTCGCCATTGGTGCCGGCAATAGAGCGAATGAGCGCTCCGTGATGCATTTGTTTGGCCAGTTGTGGGAAGATTTCCGAGATCTCCATGCCTTCTACGGAGGTTTTGATTGGATTAAACTCGCCCTGGACCTTGCGTCCAGGCTTAGGATCCCAGGTGTCCAGATGGCTCATGCCACCGCTGTTCCAAAAGAGGATGACATGCTCGGCTTGGCCTTGACCGGGAGTCGTCGCCGTGCCGGTGCTGGCTAAGAGCTGGCTGATCGGCATGCCAAGGAGACTCGCGCTGAAAGCTTTCAGCATCTTGCGCCGGGTGGATTGGTAATCGTTGCAGGACATTTTCTTTGGAGTTAGTGGTTATTGTTAACTAAGGGAGGAAGCGGAATTCGTTACTATTTAAAAGTGCCCAGCGGAGGTCGGCCATGCCTTCGGGTGAGTCATTGACGATGGCTAGGGCGTCGGCTTTTTCTTCCTTGCTGGGGAGACGCGTTAAGATTTCTTGGTAGGCCCAATCGATGGCAATAACTGGGTCTTTTTTCAGAAGCCGATGGAGTGGTTCCAGTGAGCCGACCCGGGATGCTTCGTGGGTAATACGACCATTGAGCATCATGAGTTGTTGGCGCAGTGAAGATGCTTCATCCCGAAACTCACCCAGTCCGGTGCGAGCTGGCTGACCGAAGACCCTGAGGAAATGGGCCGGTGGGGCGGGGGTGGCCATCCGCATGGCGCTATTAAAGCGGGGATTATCATCCACTGTTTCCGTGATCGTCTCGGTTTTGTATTTCATCACCTTACGCTGCTCGTCCTGTTGCATGGCAGTTATTTTCTTTGCCTTGATATTCTCGTTTGATTTTTCCCGCATCGCTACGAGTTCGGTTTGTTCCTTGCTGTTTAGGATTGAGTTGAAGTCGAGCTTCAGTGACGATTCGAGGTCGTATCCATCACCGCGCATGGCGGGCTGCTGTGCCATCATTGATGCTTCACCGACAGCTCCCGCTTCTACCATCGCGAACTCTCCAGTGGGGACCTGGATTTGGCGGGAGATCTCTTTATTGTTCGCCCCTTGCGGCCATTTGAAATTTCTAAGGTTACCTGCGACTACGATGCTGTCGTAGAGGACTTCCCCAAGCATTCTGCGGGTTGGGGCAGCGGAGAAGTTCTTCTCGCTCTTTATGCGCACTTTGATCGGGGTGTCGGCGGGAAGGCCTGAGCGTTGGTAGGCATCGGAGAGGGTGATGATGCGCACCAGAGTCCGTAAATCGTAGCCGCTGGCGATGAACTCCTGTGCGACAAAGTCGAGTGTCGAGGGGTGGTGGAGCCCGCTGTAGTCGGAAAAGTTATCGAGTGGTTCAACGAAGCCGTGACCGATCAATTCGGCCCAGACGCGGTTCACGAAGGCTCTAGCAAAGTAGTCATTGCGCGGATTGGTGATGAGCTCGGCTAGTTGGTTGCGCAGCTTGCTGGAACGGTAGATATCGCCATGGACGTTGAGCTTTCGGCTTTCTTTCTGGGCTTCCTCCAGCACCGGATCGGTGGTTCGACCGACATTTGGTTCGACCGCATCGAGCAGGGCATCGAGGGAGGCAGTATCATCATCCGCGGAGTTTAGCTGCTCTCGGGCGAGACGCGTCGCTTCAAAGCGTTTGATGTGGAGGGGCTTTTGTTTGAAATCGCTGATTATGAATGGGAAGCGGGGCTTGACTGGTTTACGTTTGCTGGCCTCTGCCTTGTCCTCGGGTGGCCAGAGAACCGTCATTTTGTCTCCTTCGGTGGTGTAGACTGTACCATTGCGGCGCCGGCTCTCTACCTTTTTAGTTTTGCCGAAGAAGGCGGCAAGGTCGTAGAAGTCCTCTTGCGCCCAGTCATCGAAGGGGTGGTCGTGGCATTGGGCACAGCCGATCCGCACTCCGAGAAAAATCTGTGAGGTGGCGGCCGCGAGTTCCATCGGCTGGGCGTCATCGCCCAAGATGTATCCGACTGCTGGGTTTGAGTTAGCCCGGCCGGAGGCGCTGATGAGTTCTTTCACTAGGATATCATAAGGTTTGTCCTGCTGGATGGATCCGTTGATGTAGGCGAGCAATTGATTGCCTCCGGTGACGTTGGACCGGATCCGCAACATGTCGGCCATAAAGACTGTCCAGCGGTCTGCGAAGCGCGGGTGGGTGGTGAGTTTTGTAATGAGTTTAGCCCGGCGCTGCTTGCCCCAGTTTTCATACTCGCGCACTTCCTTCATCGTCGGGATCCGGCCGATGAGGTCGATGGTGGATCGTCGCAGAAATGCGACATCGTTGATTTTTGCGGTGGTGAGAACCCCGGTGTCGGCATTTTCCCGTCTTAGAAGATCGTCGAGCATCGCCGCCGCCTCGGTATTTGAGGTCGGGGCCTTTGTTGGCATGGCGACTCGTTTGGGGGCTATTGGCTTCCGTTCGGTGAGGGTTAAGCCTTCAGGCCAGTTTGCGCCGGATTTCACCCATGCATCCAGCAGTGCTACTTCTTCAGGTTTTAAGGCCTGTCCTTCATCAGGCATTACACCTTCGTCGATAGGGCGTAGGTGGATCCGGACTAAGAGCTCGCTCTTTGCGGGATTTCCCGGCACTAAGGCATCGGCCGTTTCACCGCCCTCCAAGAGCTTCTCAAAGCTATCCATCCGCAGGCCGCCCTTGACTTTCGTTGCCGAATGGCAGCGCACACAATTACTTTCAAGAATGGGCTGGATCTGCTCCCGAAAGTCTGGGGCAGCGGCAAAGATGGGTAAAGCCGATGCCAGAACGCTCAGAACACAAATGATGGAATTTGAGTGGTTCATGGTGTGGGAAATTTTGAATGGAGACCTATTATTATAAATACTTCTATGATAATAATTTCTATCATTTTCTTATGAGTGTCGAGGTTTAATTTCAGGGTGTATAAGTAGAATCGGCAAAATCAATCCGGCATTATACTCATCACCATTGGATACGGATTTTTGTGAACAACGTTACATTATATTGTATTTTTGTCGTATTGTGCTCGCATCATGGATGATGAACACCGTGTTTGTTCAGTAAAGTAGGGTAGGAGGGTATTCTGTCAGGAGTGAAAAATAGAAAAACCCCACTCCTAGTGAAAGGGAGTGGGATTGCTATTGAGGTGGACCAGCCGAAATATTATATAAAAATATGTGATCACTATTCGCGGGTCGTTTAGGCCTATTACCATCCTCACAGTCATACTGGATTGATCGTTTGATGGCCTATCGCCCTTTTACGTATGGCCGCTAAAGGCCCCATATTTATGGGTTTGGATTGCGCAGCACCATTAGTCGTATTTCCGTCATATCTTCAATGGCATAGCGGATGCCTTCGCGGCCCAAGCCAGACTCTTTAACGCCACCGTAAGGCATGTTGTCTACTCGCCAACTTGGAACATCACCAATCACAACACCGCCTACTTCAAGCTGATTCCACGCCTTGTGAGCCTTATAAATGTCGCGAGTGAATATGCCTGCTTGTAAACCAAATTGACTGTTATCGACTTCTTTAAGCGCTTCGTCAAAGTCAGTAAAACGGCTAATAACCGACACCGGTCCAAAGGCTTCTTTGCTGTTAACGTCGCAGTCGTCAGGTACATTTTCAAGTATAGTGGCTTGCAGCATAGCACCGTTGCGCTGGCCACCGCATAATAAGTCAGCGCCTTTTTCAACGGACTGTTTAATCCATTGTTCCAAACGTATTGCTTCCGATTCGGCAATCATAGGGCCAATAAAAGTACTTTCTTCAAGTGGATCCCCATGTATGAGCTTGCTCACTGTATCAACATACGCCTGTTTAAATTTGTCGTAGATGTCGCTATGCACTATTACGCGCTGGACACTTATGCAGCTTTGGCCGCTTTGGTAATAAGCGCCAAACACAATGCGCTCCACTGCATCGTTTAGGTCGGTATCGTGATCAACCACACAAGCGGCATTTCCACCCAGTTCTAATACCACTGGTTTTTTACCTGCTTTTGCTTTTAGTGCCCAGCCTACATCTGGCGAACCAGTAAAGCTTAATAGTTTAAAGCGCTCGTCGGTGGTGAACAAGTCAGCGCCATCTCTACTGCACGGTAGAATTGAAAATGCGCCCTGTGGTAAATCGGTTTCGGCAAGTACTTCACCAATGATAATGGCACCTAAGGGTGTGCGGCTGGCGGGTTTTAAAACAAAAGCACAGCCGGCGGCAATAGCGGCGGCTACTTTGTGGGCGGCTAAATTTAAAGGAAAGTTAAAAGGTGATATAAACGAACATGGACCAATAGGCACTCGTTTTGTCATGCCTGAATATCCGCGGGCACGCTCGGTGATTTCTAGTTCAATGACTTCCCCCGAAATCCGCACCGATTCTTCAGCAGCAATTTTAAAGGTGTCTATTAACCGTGTTACTTCCCCTCTGGCATCTTTTATGGGTTTGCCTGCTTCTATGCACAAAGCATAGGCGAGTTCATCAAAGCGTTCTTTGAAGCGCATTACGCAGTGTTCAAGAATTTGTTGGCGCTTATATGCCGGCATTTTGTTAAGCGCCGGTTGCGCTGCTTTAGCCGCAGCAATGGCTTGGTCTATCACCGTTGCGTCTGCAAGGGCAACTTTAGTCGCCACTTCTTGGGTATATTTATTGGTAACCGCTAAATGGGTATTTGCAAACACCGCTTTGCTTGCAAGAAAATAAGGGTATTTTGTAGCTAGTTTCATGGTTTGTCCTTCTATATTGATACTTTCACAAGCAAACTTAAAGTTTGCTGCTCAGTGTGCGAATCGTTTTATTTAAAGTTTCATTATTCAGACTGTAGTCAACGGGCAGATCTATTAAATGAACGGCAGGCTGGGCCAGGCACGCTTCAATTTGGCTTTGTAGTTTATGTGCGGCATCGATACGCCAGCCTTTGCCGCCATAACTTTCTATGTATTTTACAAAGTCAGGGTTGCCGTAGTCGAGTCCGTAATTGTCAAAGCCCATATCGCTTTGTTTCCACTGAATCATACCGTAGGCATCGTCACGTAATATAATAATGACAATGTGCAAGCCCAAGCGCACGGCGGTTTCTACTTCTTGGCTATTCATCATAAACCCGCCGTCGCCACATACCGTTATTACGGGACGATCTGGGTAAACAAGTTTTGCAGCCATGGCTGAGGGTAAACCTGCGCCCATAGTAGCTAATGCGTTGTCGAGCAATAAGGTATTGCGCATGACGGCGGGATAATTACGTGCAAACCAAATTTTATATATACCGTTGTCTAAGGTCACTATGCCGTTTTTAGGCATGGCGCAGCGCACTGCTTTGACTACTCGTTCAGGTAAAACTGGGAAACGGTTGTCGTTTTCAGCTTCGTTTCTGTGTTCAGTATAGGCCTTGTTTACGTCGCTGTAAAAGTCGAGTTCCCAGGTGCATTTTGCATCGATGGCTTCGTTGATTTGCCAAATACTGTTGGCTATGTCTCCTACTACTTCAAGCTGAGGGAAGTAGACGGGGTCAACGGCGGCGGTTTGAAAGTTTATATGAATAACCTGTTGACCATTGTCTTCCATAAAGAAAGGCGGTTTTTCTACCACATCGTGACCTACATTAATGATAAGATCGGCACGGGCAATTACCCGGTGAACGAAATCGCCAGCCGATAGCGCGGTATTGCCCATAAACTTATCGCCTGTCTCGTCTAATACACCTTTACCCATTTGTGTCGTGATAAAAGGGATGCCAGTTTTGTCTACAAACTCACGCAGCATTTTTGAGGTTAGTTTTCGGTTAGCACCTGCACCGATCATTAACACAGGCGATTTAGCCGCTTCTATCATCTCTACAGCGGCGTTTATGGCTTTATATTCTGCAATGGGTCTTCTTACTACGCTGGGCTTCAAAAGAGGCGCAGAGGTCTGTTCATTAGCAATATCTTCTGGCAACTCTATATGCACAGCCCCAGGTCGTTCTTCGCTTGCTAGTCTGAAAGCTTCACGCACTATAGAAGGAATTCGGTCCCCACTCACTACCTGTGTTGTGTATTTGGTAATAGGGCGCATCATGTCGACCACATCAATTACCTGAAAGCGTCCTTGTTTGCTGGTTTTGATGGGTTTTTGACCGGTAATCATGAGTATTGGCATAGCGCCAAGTTGGGCATAAGCAGCAGGGGTCACTAAATTCGTTGCGCCTGGTCCCAAGGTTGATAAACATACGCCAACCTTGCCAGTTAAACGTCCATAAGTAGCGGCCATAAAGCCAGCGCCTTGTTCATGGCGAGTTAAAATAAGCTTGATAGATGATTTTCGTAGCGATTCGAGTAGGTCTAAATTTTCTTCTCCTGGAATCCCAAAAATGTAATCTACACCTTCGGCTTCTAATGCTTTGACCATAAGATCTGATGCTTTCATATCTATGCTTATTGCTATTAAGTTGCTAAGGTTAAAGGTAAAACTCCTACTAGTCTGTCATAATCTACCTTTTTTTTGTTGAGGATGCCCTGAGGACGAAGAGTATAAAGCAAATGAGCAACAAAGATAAAAAAGTAACCTTACTTTCGATTGGTGAGAATAAATCAAAAGAGATATTTAAGAGGCGCGTAAAAGAGGTTTTTCGAAAACGTTGTTTTCTACCAGGATATTAACTATTCGCCACGGCACCTTAGCCATTATACTTCTTAAAATTCTCGGCTTGCTCGAAGATTTCTTTGTAGACTTCGTCGCGGTCGACTGGGGGATAGCCGTTCTTAGCTAGGGCCATGATGAGGTTTACTTTGAGGGCTGCTTTGATGTCGGCACGGTGGCTCCAGTCGGGGAACTTTGCTTGGTCGTCGACGATGTCTTTGACCTTTTTGGCGAGGGCGATGAGTTTGTCTTCCGGGTAGTCGAAGCTATACTTGATGGCTAGTTCCTTGAGGATGTCGTAGAAGGCTTTTTCCTCGATGTCGCCGATGCCGTCGGGCATGTCGTCTGAGTTGTATTCCTTGGCGAGGTCGTGGAACATGTTGATCATTTCCTCGGTGAGTTCATCGATGCCTTCCGCAGTCCAGGCTTCGCCTTCTTTGCGTTCGTTATACTTGTCGACGACTTGGTTGAACTTCTTGGAGAAATCGACGCCCTTCATCTTGTTGACCTTCTTCAGCTCAGCGATGGCTTTCTTGAGCATCTGTTGGAGGAGCTTGGCTTTGGTGTTGGGCAGCTTGATATTAGAAATCTTGGTGAGGTAGTCTTCATCGAAGATGTCGATCTCGCTGGCTTGGTCGTTGCCGAGCTTGAAGATCTCTTCGACGCCATCGCTCTTGACGGCTTCCTCGATCATCTTGCTGACCTTGGCATTCATCTGAGCAGTGTCAGGTGCGTCGCCTTTGGTGAGCTTGGCAATGATGGAACGGATGGCTAAGTAGAAATGAATTTGGTCTCGCTCAGGTTCAGTGATCTCTTCGGCTCCACAGCAGACGTCATAGGCGGCCTTGAGGCGTTTCACGAGCTGCATGAAGCGATGCTCTATCTTATCGGTGAGCTGAATGAACTCTGTGGCTCGGTTGAGGCAATCGAGCTGGGCAACGGAGTCGCCAGTGAAATACGGTGAGCTGTCGAAGATGTGGAAGAGCTTGCCGAGCAGGTCGAGGTGGTTACGAACTTCGGTGATCGAGAGTTGCACGTCCTCGAAGTTAGTGGCGTCGGTTTTCGAATACATGGCGAGTGCCTGATTCATCGCTGACTTGATGCCGAAGTAGTCCACCACTAGTCCCTTGTCTTTGCCTTCGAACTTTCGATTCACCCGGGAAATCGTCTGGATCAGGTTATGCTTTTTGATGGGCTTGTCGATGTAGATGGTGTCGAGGAAAGGAACGTCGAAGCCGGTGAGCCACATGTCCACCACGATGGCGATCTTGAAGTTTGACTTAGCATTCTTGAATTGGCCGTCGAGCATCTTGCGATACTCAGAGGTGCCGAGCACATCGTAGAGATCTTGTGGATCATCCTTGCCTCGGGTCATCACCATCTTGATCTGGGAGGGATGAAGCTCCCGCTTCGTCCCAGCACTAGCAGTGTGCCCAGTGTAAAGGCTAGCAGTAGACTTTTTATCAAGCCCCGCAGCTGTGGGGTTTTCCAAAATGTATTTTACCGCATTGTCAAAATGCTCTTCATCGCGAATAAATCTGTCCCAATACTCAGGCTGCCAAAGCCCTTTCTGTGCAGATGGGATTCCTAGCTTAAGTCTTTTGTTGTTCTTCACTGCCCATTTGCCGGTATACGACTTCCACGACTGAACAGCCTTCGATACGTCATCCTTCGCATGAATCAAGACATGCACATGGTTGGGCATAATACTCCAAGCCAGTAGATCATACTTTTCGCCATCGTGGTGCCGTAAAGCATTCATGACACATTCCGCCATCTCTGGGTGATTGAGGGCACAACAACCAGCGCCTTGATCAAGATAGAATTGCTGCTTCTTGCGTAGTTCGAGTGACCTTTGATCTTTTGGGGAATCGTTTAGTTCGGCTTCGATTTTATCGAGAACTTCTTTAGGCATGCTGTCGCCTAGACGGAAAGTGATCGATTGTATTAACCCTTCTTTATTACGATGGGGGAGGTTGCGAGTGTGCCATTGCTTTGAGTCGCCGAATGAGGTGGTGAGGGCTTCTTTTAAATTGACGCAGCTGGAGCTACGTCCTCCCAGAAAATCATTTAAAGTAACGCAGCTGGAGCTACGTTCTCCCAGGAGCTTGATCACTTCTTTGTAGAAATCGAAGGCAATGGTGCGGCTGGAGCTGACGAACATCGCTTTGCCCATGACGGTAGAGCCTTCCGCGATGCGAGTCTCGTAGTGTGTCACAAAATCTTTTGCGAGGGCTTCTAAGCGATCCTTGTCGCCGAGGATGCTCTTCATGCTCGCCATCACTTTCTTGCTCTGCTCCACAGCATAGTCGCTAGAGCCTTCTTCTTCGCATTGCTTGTAGTAGGCCTCGATCTCAGCGAGCTTCGAGTTATCGGTGAGCACCTTGGCGGCACGGCCTTCGTAGACCAGACGCACGGTGATCTCATCCTTGACGGACTCAGCCATGGTGTAGGCATCCACCACTTGCCCGAAGACGTCTAAGGTGGCGTCGATAGGTGTGCCGGTGAAGCCGACATAGGTGGCGTTCGGTAGCGAGTTGTGTAGGTGCCAGGCAAAGCCGTAGCTCTTCTTCACCTCGGTGTCGGTGACGGTGATCTTCTGATCGAGGTTGACCTGACTGCGGTGAGCTTCGTCTGAGATACAGATCACGTTACAGCGATCGGTGAGTAGCTCAGCATCTTCATTAAATTTATGAACGGTAGTGAGAAAGACACCACCACTCTTACGGCCCTTGAGTTTGAGACGGAGATCACCACGGCTCTTCACACTTTCGATGTCCGCATCGCCGATGTAGCCCTTCGCATTGGAGAATTGATCAGAGAGCTGGGAGTCGAGATCGGTGCGGTCGGTGATCAGCACAATAGTAGGAGAGCTGAACTCCACGCTCTTCATCAGCAAGCGAGAGAGGAATAGCATGGTGTAGCTCTTACCACAGCCAGTGGCTCCAAAGTAAGTGCCGCCCTTGCCGTCTGAGAGGGACGTAGCTCCTGCTGTGTGCTTATTCGAATCGTTCAACGGAGCGGGAGCTCCATTGCTCCCAGGAATCATGCGATGTAATAAAATGTTAGCGAACAACTTACGAGCGGCGTAGTATTGTGGGTAGCGACAAACGATCTTTACTTCCTCGCGTGAAACGTCCGGGAAGTGGACAAAGTTACGGATCACATCGACCAAGCGGCGTTGGTCGAACAATCCCTCGATCATGGTGTGCAGAGAATTGATGCCATCCTTTTCGATCACCTCATCACCAGTGACCTTACGCCATGGGTAGAAGAAATCATACTTGCCAAAGATGCTGCCGATCTTGTTGTTCACTCCATCAGAGATCACACAGAAGGCATGGTATTTCATCAGCTCTGGGATGTCGCGAGCATAGCGGACAGAGAGTTGTTCGTAGGCTTGGAAAAGATTCGCTTCCTCACGGATCGCACTTTTGAACTCAAACACCACCAGCGGAATGCCATTGATGTAGAGAATGCCGTCAGGGATACGCTTTTCCTTACCGAGGATCTCTAGCTGGGTGACGAACTTGAAAATGTTCTGGGAGAACGTAGCTCCCGCTGCGTTATAGTTAACTTCATCCTCCGCTACAATAGTAGGCACTTCTCCTACCTTGGGTTTGTTATGGGCGGGGAGATCACTGTAGTCGATCAACTGAATATAAAGGTCCTTCTTGGTGTGGTCTTCACGCTTGAGTAGAAATCCATCACAGACCAGCTTCATGATCGCCTTGTTACTGGCGTAGAGGTCGGAGGCTGCATAGCTTTCTAGCTTTGTGATTACCGAGTTAATTTCACCTTCACTGATCTCATCGCCAGCGTATTGCTTGCGGAGGAAGGCACGCAGATCGTCCTTGATGAGAACCTCTGGGAGTGACGTAGCTCCAGCTGCGTTCCTATTTAAATCATTCAACGGAGCGGGAGCTCCATTGCTCCCAGAGAGCGTGGTTCCTGAGACATGCGGGAACCCTTGCTCAGCGAGTAGAGTAATGATCGCTTGTTCGAGTTTAGCTTCGGTGAATTTCATGCTTTTAAATCAATAGGTTGCCACTGCTCTTCGGGAGTCCATTTATAGCCTGCTACTTGGTGTGCTAGGACTGGCTGGAGAAAGTCAGAGAGGTGTTGAATGGTCGTTGTGAGTTCTTGCTGAGGGAGCTTACTTTTACGTAGAAATGATTTCCACTGAGTGACTTTGGCGGAGTCTGAGCTAAACTCTCCAGTAAATGCTAAGGGTGTGCGCTTAGGAATATCAGTAGCTCGACGAGCAAAAGTGTTTTTGACTGCTTGAGTGAGGATAGCCCCATCGAATGTCAGATGAGACAATAGCCAATGAAGATCGTAGAAATCTTTCATTCGGCTGTTGTTGATCCCCAATGACACAGCTGCTTCTAGTTTTTCTGCGATCACCGTTTCCAGTGGGTAGGTGGCAAGCGGAACCTCTGAGTATCCAAGTAAGCTAGGCCATGATTGATGCAGTATGGCTGGAGTGATTGCATCCCCAAAGCCGATGTCAAACTGTAGCGGGATTTTAACCTTTCCTAATTTGGCTGTGATCAGCACACGCACTCCTCCGTAGGCGTTCTCATCGCGGATGGCAGCGGATCGAACATTCTCCCAAGCCAGAGCATCCTCTTCTAATGGGGTGATTTCGCAGATAGTCGTGAATATGGCTCCGAGTTCATCTGCTGTATGATCACCATAGCTGAGAAAGTCTGCATCTCGGGTGGGTCTGTGGCTTTTAGCACTCAGAAAACGAAAGAGCTGAGCTCCTTTGAGGATGAATTGGTCAGCATGATCACTCATCGCTAAGCGTGCTAAAAACCGGCTTAGAGCAAACTGTTCCAGCATTGAGGCAAACGAGGTGCCGTGCTGCCTAGCCTGGTTTCTAAGACGATCCTGAAGTGATGCTGTGAGATTCATTGTTTAGATTTAGACAAGGGCGTCGAGGTAGGGGCGGATCACGCTAGAGACGCGCTGAGCCTTGGCGTATTCCATGATTTGAGAGGCACTCACTTTTGTGGTGGCGTTACCGCTGAGAACATCCTTGAGTGCTTCTAGGCAGACATCTAGGCCCACACGGTTACGGTATTTGAAGCAATCCACTACTGTGCGCGCCGGGTTAGTGATCTGCACCTTGATACCATTAAGCGTGTGCTGCTTGATCCCTGCGGTAAAGGCACTGGCTACCTTGCTGCGCACGACCTCGATGGATGGGTAATCGATCCTGGGTGTGACGGCATTCTGTTTAAGAAGAATCCATACTGAGTGGGCTTGCTGTGTGCCAATTTGATGAAATTGAAGTGCAGATATGAGTGTGACGATCGCCATAGGCACACGTGCTGCTACCTCTGATAGGCTCACGTTTTCATCTACCTCTGCGTCAGGATGCTGATAAACACCTCGTGATAAACGGATCAGTTCGCCCGCTTTCACTGCTTGTGAAATCACAGTGCTGCTTATCCCTGCCTCACGTAGAGTTGCATCTCGCACCAGGTGCGATCGCTTGGCTAGTTCAAGAAGCTGTTGCTGTTTATTTTTCATTTTCAAGTAAGATGGACGTAAGTTACTTAATTTTGGAAATTGAGGCAAGCGCTAAGGTGAGTGTCGAGCATTCTTTGGGTGTGATCTTCTGGGAGGGACGTAGCTCCTGCTGCGTCTTTATTCGAATGGCTAAGCGATTCATTCAACGGAGCGGGAGCTCCATTGCTCCCAGAGAGCGTGGTCCCTGAGACATGCGGGAACCCTTGCTCAGAGAGTAGAGCAATGATCGCTTGTTCGAGTTTCGCTTCGGTGAATTTCATGGGTATAGATCTACGTTTTCAGCACAATGTTTTCTAACTATGTCTAACCACTTTGAATACCAATGCCAATACTTTCCTGCAACCATTGTGCCATAACCATTACTAGGGTTTTTAGCGTCGTGAGTCTGCCACAGTTGAGTATGATGGTGCATCTTAAAAGTTGAATATCCATCTTGCTTGATGAGCTCTACTATTTGCTTAGGCAGATATTTAGTGCGTTCAGTTTCTTTAATGACTGCATATTCTTTGTTGATAGAGTCAGCGAGAGGCGAGTCGCTCTTAACAAACTCGATGACGCGGTCAGCTTGTCCTTTCGAGTTGGCCGTCTTCGGGACAAACAGGATACGATAAGCGTATTGTGGATTAGAAAATTCATCGTCAGTCAGGTTTTCATCAAACTCCTTAACATAAGATTGAATGTTGGCTGGTAGCTCTGGATGTTCCGTAAGCATGTCCTTTTGATCCATAGAAATGGTGGAAAACTGTAGACTAAAGGAGAGGTGTTTTTCGATTCCTAGGCTGTCACCAAACAATTTCTTTATATATTCGTTGTAGTTTAAGCAACACGCTTGGAAACGAGCACTTAGCAAGTCGTCAATACGGCTGGTCATCTGGTGTTCAATTTCGTGTCGGAGGCCAATCAGGAATCGCAGATTGTTCGCTGCATGCTTATCAATTGGGCTCTGATCTTCGTTTAGGCAGCGTTCTAGCTCCCTATACTTATGAGCACCATGCTTGGTTTTATCGAAGCGGCGTCGACTACCCGCCATACTGAAATAGCGATACTCTATTTTTTTTCCTCTGTAGTAGGCATGGAGCATATAGGTCCACGCAATGTTCATTAGCACAACGTAGGACTCCGCCTTAAAGGTGATATTCGGATTATTGAATATTTGGACAGCGGCAAGTGCTCCTTCTCTAGATTTGTGAAGAAGTTCATT